>JAABUT010000813.1_pt1 | contig 42406 bp, 53 predicted proteins | sample 5559281 | NCBI WGS metagenome assembly JAABUT01 (sample SAMN10711880, study PRJNA513359) | rock metagenome | isolation source: Antarctica rocks | place: Antarctica: Victoria Land, Ricker Hills nord | collected 2016-01-04
ATCGACGCGTTTGATCTTGACCGCCTTCTGCCGCAAGCGCGAATCGCCTTCGGTGATAATCTCCAGGATGCCCATCGCTACTCTTCCGCTTCCCACTCTCGCGCCATTGTGCCAATTGCTCTACACAACACAACACGCAGCCGCCAACGCACGCGGGTAGGTCCTGCCGCGCGTCCTTTTGCCTCGTCGACAGCGAGTAGTATAGCACAGCGCCCGAATGGACGACTTGCACAAAGGCCGAACACGGCGCGGTGTTGTGCGAACTGCCCGGTCAGCGGTCGGACAGGTATGACGATGGAATTGCGCCAGAGGAGGCTGGAGGCACCGGGGCACGGCACCGGTGTCCCGCGTCGATGTCAATCGGGAGGGGCGGCACGTCCGTCTCGATCAGACGATAGGCGGTCGCCGCGCCGATGCCTTCCCCGCCGCCGCTGGTCACGCACCCTGTCGCGGCCATACTCGCACCCCTCAGCCTTCCCAAGGCTTAACCCCCTCGGGGATGCGTGCCACCGGTCACGTCCACCAAGGAACAACGCCAGGCCTCACGGGACTTTTAGGCTATAGACGCGGCGTATGGAAATAGACTACAGGTACTCCGTGCGGGCGGTGCCGCTCGACACGGCTTGTGGCGACCCGAGCGGCTCGCACAAGCACGCGGTGGCCCGCCATCATCCGGAGACCTGTGTGTAGGGGAAGCGCGCGAGCGCCAGGAGATCGGGGTATGACTCGTATCGCACGCGCCGCACTCGCGTTCGTGGTGATCGTCGGCGGATTCCTGACGCTCTTCCCGCTCATCCCGCCGGACGTCGCCGCCCTCGATACCGGCTTTCAGGACGATCTCGTGGCCGCCATCCCCGCGCCGACCGCGCTCGCCTTTACCCCGGACGGGCGGATGCTCGCCACCACGCAGCCGGGTCAGCTCCGCATCTACACGGGTGGCGCGCTCCTCGGCACGCCCGCGCTCGATCTCGGCGCGCGCGGCGACCTCTGTGCGAACTCCGAGCGGGGCCTGCTCGGGATCGCCGTCGACCCGAACTTCGCCACCAATCGCTTCATCTATCTCTACTACACCGTGCGGCGCGGCGACGCGTGCAGCGGCACGCCGGCCCCCGCCAACCGCGTCACCCGCTGGACCCTCGGCGACGACAACCGTGCGAGCGGCGAGGTCGTCCTGATCGACAACCTCCTCTCCCCCGCCGGGAACCACAACGGCGGCGATCTCAACTTCGGCAAGGACGGCTTGCTCTACATCAGCGTCGGTGATGGCGGCAGCACGCCCCTGACCGCGCGCCAACTCTACGCCCTCACCGGCAAGATCCTGCGGATCGCGCCCAATGGCGACATCCCGGCCAGCAATCCCTATCGGGGTGCGGATAGCGTCCGCTGCAACCTGACCGGTGGGGTCGCCGATACCACGAAGAAGTGCCAGGAGATTTATTCGTCCGGCCTGCGTAATCCCTTCCGGATGGCGTTCGACCCGAACGCGCTCGGCACGCGCTTCTTCATCAACGATGTGGGACAGAATACCTGGGAGGAGATCGACGCCGGACAGGTCGGCGCGGACTACGGCTGGAACGTGCGCGAGGGGCACTGCGCCAACGGCTCGACGACCGATTGCGGCACGCCGCCAACGGGTCTGACCAATCCCATTCACGACTACGGGCGTGACACCGGCTGCTCCTCGATCACCGGGGGGGCGTTCGTCCCCAACGGCCTCTGGCCCGCCGCTTACGACAATACCTACCTCTTTGCCGATTATGTCTGCGGCACGATCTTCACCCTGCGCGAAACCGCCCCCGGCACCTGGACGCGCGGCAACTTCACGAGCGGCCTGGGCGGCAGCAGCGCCGTCCACCTCCGCTTCGGGCCGTGGGCCGGACCGGGTGGTGCGACGCAGGCGCTCTACTACACGAGCTACGCCGGTGGCGGGCAGATCCGGCGCATCGGCTACAGCGGCGCGGTCGATCGCGCGCCGACCGCCGCCATCACCGCCGCCCCGCGCGCCGGACAGCTCCCTTTACGCGTGGACTTCGATGGCCGAGCGAGCGCCGATCCCGATCTCGGCGACAGGCTGACCTGGGAGTGGGACTTCGGTGATGGCACGACCGCGACGACGACGGTGCCGCAGATCAGCCACATCTACACGGTCGCCGCGACGCGCACGGCCACGCTGCGCGTGCGCGACGATCGCGGTGCCCTCTCCGAGCCGGTGGTCGTGCAGATCGGGGCCGGGAACGACGCGCCGAGGCCGACGATCATCGCGCCCACGGCGGGCACGGCCTACGTGCCGGGACAGGTGTACACGCTGACCGGCACCGCGACCGACCCGCAGGACGGCACGCTCGCGGACGCGCGCCTCTCCTGGCAGGTCCTCCTGCACCACAATGAGCACACGCACCCGGTCCTCGGCCCGATCGGCGGCAATAACATCGGTTTCACCGCGCCGAGCCACGACGAGGGAAAGAATTGGCTGGAGGTCCGCCTGACCGCGACCGACACGCAAGGGATCAGCACGACGACCATTAGGGCGCTCGCGCTCGGCGGGGCGAGCTTCAGCGACCTCGCGCCGACCGCTCCGGGCTACGCGGCGATCAGCGATCTGGCGGCGCAGGGGATCGTGCGCGGCTACGGGGACGGGCGCTTCGGGGCGGGCGACATCAGCTTGCGCGCGCAGATGGCCGCACTGATCGTCCGCGCGCTGGGCTGGCAGAACGAGACAGTGCCGAACCCCTTCCCCGATCGCGGCCCGGTCGATGACGAGCTGTGGGCGGCGGTGGCCACGTTGAACGCGCGTGGCATCGCGCGCGGCTACGAGGACGGCACCTACGACCCGACCGGCCCGGTCCTACACATCCAGGTGGTATCGTTCATCAGCCGCGCGATGGTCGCAGCGGGGCGTTGGGCGGCGGCAACCGAGGACAATCCCGCGCTCTACCCCAACGTGCGGATCGCCGTGCGCGACCGCCTCGACCTCGTCACCTACGTCCACAACGTCGGGGCGCTCCCCGATCGCCCGGCCAATGCGAACTGGGACGACTGGAACACCCCGGCAAGTCGCGGCTGGTTCGCGCGCGTCCTCGCGCAGGCGCTCGACGGCCGGTGAACAAGCAACGGAAGAAACGGTCCCGTAGGTGTCTGAGCACCCCTACGGTATCCTGCGTTCAGCGTAGCGGGATTGAGAGTGGATTACTCCCAAACGTCGGATCGTAGGAGAACGTCATAGGCACCGCGCCGTCCGCTACCTCGAACGTGAACCACCCGCGAATTGTCTGATTGATCTGCATCGTTCCGTAGTTGAAATCAGGCTTCTTACCGCCGATCGGCTGGTCCCACTCGCGGTTGTCAGTCGTTTGCAGCTTCCCGTAGAGAGCGTTATACGACAGATTCTTTCCACTCACGTTCTGCACTGAAACGTCGAGTGCTACCCAACGATACCCGGCCTTTGGCTTGAATATATTGTCGCCAGGAACATTGTCTTGAATCGCATGGATAGTAATTCCCACTACTGCACTACGCCCTGTGCGTTCGCCGTTGGCAGGCGGCGTACTTGGTGCAGGGGTTGGAGCGGGCGAAGCACCAGGGCCGTTCGGGTATTTTGCTTTCAGTTTCTCGTTTCCAAGCAAACTGAGCAATACATTATAGGGCCGTTGATTCTCTGGGTGTAGCTCGAAAACGGCGCGCTCGAAGTATTGAACGGTGTAGGTGTTGCCGTTCACGTCACTTTTCTCTTGAAACGCATCTGTGATCGGCATACCTTGCTGTGCCAATCCCCCGTTCGACTGCCAGTATTCGAGGAAGCGCCCACAGACTCGTTTGCCAGTTTGGCTAAACGCCTGGCAATCATCGGCGGCATAAGCTCTTTGTGGTGTCAGCAATCCCGCCGAACCAGCGGCATACCCCGTCCCACTCAGCATCAATACCACGACCAACCCGAACGCGCGCCGAAGCCAACCCGTGCTCATACTTATAACCCTTTCATTTCGTATCGTTCCTGACTTCCAGGAGGCGCGGATACTACTGTATAAAGTTCACATGTGCAACACAAGCAAGTCCAGTTGCGGTAGATTCACTATAATTAGTCATCCGGCTACAGGGTACAACCGCCGCGGTAATCAAACATCATATTTGTGTGCTTGCTAAAGACGATTTCGGATGGTTAGCTCATCGGCGGCAACGCGTGCGGGTCGCTGTTATGCAACCCGATAACGCGCCAGAACCTCCTCGTCCAACTCGACGCCGAGGCCCGGACCCTGCGGCACCGCGACCTGCCCGTCGATAACCGGGAAGGTCTGGCGGGTGAGTGTTTGGCGGAGAGCCGAACCCTCGACACAGTATTCGAGCCAACCGGCATTCGGCAGGGCGGCGAGGAAGTGGAGCGAGGCGGCGATGCTGATCCCGGTCTTGTACGAATGGTTGACGCAGAGGCGATGCTGCTCTGCGGCCAGCCGCCCGATCTGTACCGCCACGCTCGGCCCGCCGACTCGCGCCACGTCGGGTTGCACGACGTCGATCCCGGTGGCGAGGAGGGCCGCGAAGCCGCGCAGGGTCGTCTCCTGCTCCCCCGCCGCGATGCGGATCGGCGAGCGGGCGGCGAGGCGCGCGTAGCCATCGAGATCGTCGGGATGCAGCGGCTCCTCGAGCCAGAACGGGCGGTACTCGGCGAACAGTTCGGCGCGGCGGAGGGCGGTGCGGACGTCGTAGGCGAGCCCGGCGTCGATCATCAGTTCCGGGCCATCGCCAAGGCCGCGCCGGGCCTCGCGGACGAGGGCCAAATCGGTCGTCTCGTCCTTGCCAAGCGGCCCCCAGCCGAACTTCGCCGCGGTGAACCCCTGTGCAACGAGGCGACGGGCGATCTCCCCTGTCTGCGCGGGCGTATCGCCGAAGACGATCGAGGCATAGGCGCGGAGGTGGGTACGAAAGCCGCCACCGAGCAGGCGATAGACCGGCTGACCGGTTATCTTACCCAGGAGATCCCAGAGAGCCATATCGACGCCACTGATCGCCTGCTGCGCTGCGCCGCCACGCCCATAGAAAATAGAGCCCCCATACATTCGCTCCCAAAGGTGGGCGATGTCACGCAGATCCTCGCCGAGGACACAGAGACGCAGGCCACGCGCGATCGCGTGGGAGAGCGGTGCCTCGATGATCGCCTTGGCCACCGCAGGGGACGAATCGACCTCGCCGATCCCGCTCACCCCTTCGTCGGTATGGACGCGGACAACGAGCCTTGTCTGCTCATGTGTCCAAATCGCCCCGACTGTCGGCTACCAGACACACAGCAGCGCCCCGGCCAGGCGGTCGGGGCGCTGCGGGCTACTCCAAGGTGGGCAAGGGCCGAAGGAATCGAACCAACCACGGCGCGTCCGCTGCGTGTGGGATCGCGCTACCCCACCAGGGTTATTTACCCTCGCCCTGCGAGCACTATACCGCACCGCCAGCAAAAGGGGAAGCCCCGCACCGTCGCAGCGGTGCGGGGCTACGCGCCACCGTGGGCCTGTGTTGTCGCCTCCCCCGTCGCTCGATTGCCGTCCCGTCTCCAGCCGATGCCACGTGGGGACGCCTGCTATCGGCGCAGCGGTGCGAGATACCGCCACCGCGCCACGAGCATAGCGCATGCGTCACAATATCTGCGTGCTGATCCACTCGATGCACGAACTCGGCATCGACCCGCGCATGGGGGCTTAGTCGCCTGTGCCGCGCTCCCGCTTACCGCCGACCGCCCGCAGAGGCGGCACGGCGGTTTCTTCTTGCTTACTGACATCCACCAGATTCGCGCCGGTAAGCGGGCGTTGGAACGTGGTTGCGGGGCGCTTGTGGCGCGGCGCCTTCGGCATCGTGCGGTTCACTTGGCTGAGCGGCGGGCAATCGACCTGTTTCCCGTCAAGCAGTTCTGCTATCGTCAGGATTTGGAGGCGCGGGTAGCGACGGCCCCAACGCGGCGAGTAGTATGTCCCCGCGTTGGCCGCCTCCTTCCGCATAGCGCGTGAGGGGGGCTGGAAGGTGATAAGCACGCCGATGGGCGCTTCCTCGCGCTCGATGACGCCGCGCAGTTCGCGGATGTGATTCGGCGGGATCGCGCCGGACTTGACCGAGAAGATGATCTCCTTGAGATAGCCGCTATCCTCATCATCGAACGCGAGGCGACCATCAACCCCCTGATCCGCCCCCTTCTTCTCGTCTATCGGGCGCGCACCGACCAGACCTAATGCCCACCATTGGAACTGGTAGCGGTCGGTATTCGCCAGCACCGCCGCATCTTCGACCGTTTCAGGCTCGCCTATAGGTTTCGGAGCTGTCCCAGGACCAAAGCGGGAGTCCAAACGTGCGCGGATGACGCGGATAGCCGCATAGGTCACATCAATGCCGATCCAGCGTCGATCTAGCGCCTGGGCCGCGTCAACCGCCGTGCCGCAGCCGCAGAAGGCGTCAAGGATGACATCGCCGGGATTGCTACTTGATTCAATGATGCGTTCCAACAATGTGAGCGGTTTCTGCGTGGCATACCCCATGCGCTCGGCAGCTTGCGCCCCGATTGGGCGGATATCTGCCCAGAGGTCTTGCAGCGCAACACCGGGCATCTCATCCAAGTACCGCTTATAACTCGGCATACCGCTTTTGGCGTAGTAGAGCCGCCCTTCCCGGTCGAACCGCTCCATGTTCGCGCGCGAGTACGCCCAGTAGCGACCTTCGTATGGCTTTGCCCCCTTCCACTCGTATTCGGTATCGCCGCCGCCTTTTGCTGCGGTCAGATTGTCTACCCGGTAGCGTCGCCCAGTTTCAGGCTCGACATAGCGATAGAAGGCATCCAGGTATCCTTGGTCGTAGGGCGTATAGATCGGGTTCCAGGTCCACTCGTCGCCTTTGGTATAGAAAAGGAGGACATCGTGAATATGGCCGTGTTGCTGACGACCTTGCTTGGTGTCATTGTGGGCGGCGCTGCGCTTCCAGACGATCTCGGTGCGGAAGCGGCCCGGGCCGAAAATCGCATCAAGGAGAATCTTCAGATAGTGGCTGCCAGCGGGATCGCAATGGAGATAGAACGAGCCGGTGTGCCGAAGCACGCGATGCATCTCAACCAGGCGGGGGGCCATCATGGTCAGATATGCCAGCATGTCGCTCGTGCCTAAGAGTTGCCGGAAGGCACGCATCGCGACGGACACTTTGCCGCCGCTCCCGGTGAATTCGTCGTATTCTTTGCTCGTTCCTTCGTCCCAACGCCAGGTGTCATCGAACGTCTTCATCTGGCCTGCGGCGCGCTTCCCATTCTGCTCTTTGAACAGGATATTGTAGCCAAGGCTGGAGTTAAAGGGAGGATCGATGTACACGAGATCGATGCTCTCATCGGCAATATAGCGGCGCAAGATCGGCAGATTGTCCCCATAGTAAAGGTCATTGTCAGAGTCAGGCGTTTTGGCGGGCATCGGACACACCCCTTGCCGGAGAGCAACCAGGCGCACGAGACGGCGCGCGGTTGCACCGATCCCCCCACGTTAGCCGGTTGTCTGTCCTGTGTCAACCTAAACGTATACGGGACGATCCGGCTATCTTGCACAAGAACTCATAGAAGTTCTCCGCTGGATACTCCCGGTTTCAACCGGGAGAGGAAAGCGGTGCCGTTGTCAAGCGCCGATATTCGTGGTACTATATGAACATGGATATGCAGCGTACCGTGCGACTCCGACTCCGGCCCGATGCCGCAACCGCCGCGCTCTTCGCGGAGACGGTGGCGTTGTCTACGTCCTCGTTCAACGCGGTTGCCGCGCATGGATGGGCAACGGGCATTGCGAACGGTGTGGAGTTGCACAAGGCGACGTACTATCCCGAGCGGGCCAGGACCGGACTCCCGGCGCAACTTGTCTGTGCCGCCCGCGTCAAGGCGACCGAGGCGTTGAAGTCGGCCAAGGCACTCGCGGCCAAGGAGATGAAGCGCCCCGAGGACAAGCGCCATATGCCGTCCCTGCCGCAGTCCGACCATTGCCCGATCCGCTACGACGCCCGCTCCTATCGCGTCGATCTCGCCGCTGGTACAGCCTCGTTGCTGACCACGCGGGGCCGCCGCGCCGTGACGTTCCGTCTCTCCCCCTACCATCGGCGCTACGCCGACTGGCCTACGGCCAGCGCCGACCTGTTCTGTGACCGCCAGGGCCGCTGGTGGCTGCATGTGGTCGTGGCGGCACCCGTCGCCGCGACCGCACCGACGGACGAGACGATCGGCGTCGATCTCGGCATCGTCCACCCCGCCACCGATTCGCGCGGCAACCACTACGGCTCCGACCACTGGCGAGTTGTGGAGGGGCGCACGCACAACCTCAGACGACGATTGCAAGCCAAAGGCACCCGCAGCGCCAAGCGACACCTGAAAAGGCTGTCCGGCAAGCAGGGACGGTTCCGGCGCGATTGCGATCACGTCCTGTCCAAACGTCTCGTCACGAGCGTCCAACCCGGCGCGACGCTCGTCTTCGAGGATTTGACGGATATTCGAGGGCGGGCGAAAGTCCGCAAGCAACAGCGGCGACGGCTGCATAGCTGGTCGTTCGCCCAGTTGCAGGCGTTCACGGCGTACAAGGCGCAAGCGCGTGGCGTGGCTATCGGCTACGTCGATCCGCGCTACACCAGCCAGAAATGCAGCGCGTGCGGGCATCGGGAGCGGGCGAACCGCCCGCACCAAGCCGAATTCCGCTGCGTCTCGTGTGGCTTCGTCTGTAACGCCGACCATAACGGCTCCCTGAATATCCGCCAGGACTACCTATCGAGGGCGGCTGTCAGCCCGCCTATTGTCTCGGCACCGTGCCAGGGACAAGCCCCCGGTCTTTAGCCGGGGGTCGTTGACGTACCTGCACAAAATCACCCCGTTTGGGGTGAGATTACGTGCAAAGCCGGCTACACTAGCCGCCCGCGAAAAGGCGGCGGCTGAGATTATCTCAGCCGCCGCCTGAGGCGTGGGGGAGGGGAAGTTGGGCCTCGCGGCCCTGCGGGAGGAGGAGCCCACTCCGGGGAGCGTGGCTCCGGAGTGGGCTAGGCGGTGGGTGGGGTCGCGCCGCCAGGTGGGACGTTTTCCCCGCTACGATGCACCTCGTCTATCACGGCCTCGCCGATGGCACGCACCAGCGGGATCGCCACGAGCGGGATGCCGAGCAGGCGCGGGTCGGTCAGCCCGGCCAGCCACGCGGCCAGGATGCTGATCGCCAGCGGCAGCGCGTACAACACCAGTGCCCTGGCGGCGGCGACGACCCGGGGCGCGTGGCCGATCCCGATCAGGACGGATTGCAGGCGGTCCATTATTCCTCCGGCGCAATTACTAAGTCCAGCTTGACCGTGATCCGGCGACTGTCACCGGCATCATTGGTATAGCCGCCGAGGCAGACGATCAGTTTGCCGTCGAAGCCGCTGCGCGTGGTGGTGATCGTGCGCGGCGCGAAGTTCTTGCCGACGAGATCGGCATTCCGGTGCCGCTCGACCGGGGTGCCATCCGGGTGGAGATCGGAATCGCAGATCACGATCACCTCGTGGATGACCTCGATGTAGCGGGTGTGTCGGCCGTCGCGGAAACTCCCGGCCACACGCCCGGCCTGATTCTGCTCGCGGCGAATATCCTGGATGATTGTCATGCCGTCCTCCTGTTGCGCTACGGGCGGTGTCGGCGTCGGCTGCGGCTGCGGCCTGGGTGTCACCACCACCGGGGGCGTGGGCGTCGGTGCCGGGACCGGCACGGGCGCGGGGGCCGATGGCGTCAGGATTTTGGGATAGGGTAGAAATCCTTGAACGTGTTCTGCTGCTGCGAGCGCCCGTACCGCTCGCCGTGCTTGTTGATCATCGCGACGCCCTGATCCTGGGTGTTCACCGTCGCGGCTACCACATCCCGCTCGTCCGGTCCGTAATTGCTCACCACCACGACTTGCCCGCCGATGATCTGCACCTCGGTCACGCCCACTCTCGGTACGGCCACGTCAACCTCCTGTTGCGCCGGGATCACCGGCACCTTGCCGACCGTCTCGCTCGGCGGCGTGTTGATCCGCATACCCGCCACGATCAGCCCGCCCGAAGGGTATGGCACCCCCGCCTGATAGTGGTCCATGATCGCCCTGACCGCCGCCTGGTACTCCTCGGTGTGGTCGGTGATGCGCGGTCGCGGACAGGTCTTGTAGGCGTCCCCGCAGAATTCCCGGTGGTGCATGTTGAAATCGTAGGTCGCCGCCGTCTGCGCGAACTCCTCGGCGTGGAGGTAGGCTTGTAGCCAGATCGAGGCCGACCACTGGTAGACCGTCACCGCCGCCTCGCCCGGTGCCACGCGCGCGCCGTTCGCCAGCGTCGTGTCATCGTGCTCGATCGAGACGCCGACATTGTTGACCGACGCCGCGCCTCCGAAGTGGGCCAGGAAGCGCGGGCCGTCGCCCTGGGGCGAGCGGACCGGCCCGCTCGCCCAGGGCATCAGCGTCCCCCGAATCTCGCACCACTGGATGATCTGCGCGAAACCGCTGCCGTTGAAGTTCGTCTGGCCGATCCCGAAATCGGTGAGCGCTTCCACGTCCGGGCCGGGGAAATAGTTGTCGCACGAGCCGAGCGTCCCGGCCATGCTGTGCAGCACGGTCGCACCGGGCGTGCGCCTGGCGGCGAGCCGCTCCACGCCCACGCCGTCGCGCTTGGGCGGGATGCCGATGATATGATTCGTGATCGGCGGTTTCGGCACATGTCCCGTCACGCTGCCCCCCTTCGCGGCGCTCGCCGCCTCCTGTGCCTGCCCAACCCACCCGGCGATGCTCGCCAGGACGCCCGCCGCATACGCCGCGCTGTCGTTGCCGTCGCTGTTCGGTGCCCACGTCGGGATGATCTGCCCCACGGTCGTCTTGCCCTGGTAGGGCGCGTAGTCGAGCCATCGCGCCACCGTGGCGATCCCGCCGTCGATCCAGTCGCGGAAGACCGGGAACGTCCCCGATCGCGCCTCGCCCGGCGTCGTCAGCCGCACCGGGATCACCCCGCCGTGGACCGGCGTGCGCGTGTTACCCCACGAGTGGGTGATCGTCGCCGTCCCGGCCTTGCCCATGCCCGACTCGCGCAGGAACATCGCGAGGAGGAAGGCCATGCTGACCCTCCTTTTGACACAGTACTGGTAGACCGCATGGCCCGCCGAGAGCGCGGGGCTTTGCGCCGCTTGCAGGATGCCGATAAATTGCGCCTCGGTGAGATCGGGCGCGATGCCGATCACGCGATAGTCGGTGAGCGTCATGCCGTCCCCCCGGTTGTCGGCAGCGGTTTCGCGCCGTGCCCGTCCCAAAAAACCGCCATGCCCGCCGCGATCAGCGCCGCGCCGAGTTCCGTCCCGTCGCTCACGCGCCACACCTGCGCCATCCACCTGCCGTACTTCTCGGTCCCGATCGCCGTCGCGGCCTTCTGGCTGGCGATCACGAGCGGCCATTCGTCCGGCCCCGCGCCCATCAGCCAGCCGAGCGCCCATTGCTGCGCGCGCTTGCCCTCGGGCGTGGCGAGTTCGGGCGCGTTGATGCCGGCCACGCGCACCGTCGCGCGCACGCGCACATCGAAGCCGAGATCACACAACAGCACGATTGTATCTGCATCGTGGACTTTGACCACCTGCGCCCGGTATACATAATCATGGTGCGGGATGGTCGCTGCGCTCATCGGTGGCCCTCCCGATCGGCATAGGGCGGTTTCTTCCCCTCGTCGCGCGCCTCGATCGTCACCGCCGTGTTCTCGCGGAGCGCCGTCGTCAACTCGTCGTGGGTCTGCTGCGCCGCGTCGCGCGCCTCCGTGGTGATCTCCGTGTTGTGGCTCAACTCCGCCATCGTCTCGACGTGGCGCTGGCTGTTGGGGTCCCGCTCGGCACCTTCCAGGTAGGCGAGGAGTTGCGCGCGGCGCACGCGCGTGAAGAGCGCCACCAGGGTGAGGCTGGCTTCGATCAGCACGATGCCGACCGTCACGACGACGAGCGTGGTCGTGACCGGGCGCGCGGGGTTCTCCGGGGGCGTCAGCATCGAGAGGACGCCGATCACCACCGCGATCACCTGCGACACGGTGAGTCCCGCCTGGATGCCGATGGCCGTCCGCACCGCGATTCTCTTCGCCCCGTTCTGCCCCCGCCGTTCGAGCGCGCGCGCGTCGAGCTGCACGTCGCGCAGGAGCCAGAGATTGATCATGAGCGCCAGCACCCCGGTCAGCGTCCACAGCATCTCGGGCGTGTTGGCCGTCTCGCGCAGATCAGGAAACATGGTCCCGTTCCTCCCGTGCCTTGCGGCGCTGCTGCGCGCCGATCGTCGCGTCCAGGGCGTCCAGCCGGAGTTCGGCGAGGCGCGTGGCGTCGTGGTGGATCGTCGCGCTCCGCGCCGTCGCCTGCACGACCCGCGCCGACTGTCGTTGCGCCGTGCGGTCCTCGGCGATCCGGGCCGGGGCGGGGGCCACGAGCGGGGGCGGGGTGCCGGGTGCTCCCCCGGCGTGCCCGCTGGCGCGCAGCACTATCCACAGCGCCCCGCCGCCGACCGCCAGCAGCCCCAGCGCGACCAGCGCCGCCTGCACGAGCACCATCGGCTACTCCCTCCCCGGCGCGACCGCGCGCACCGCATTGGCGGAGATCAACGCGGCGTCGGCGAGCTGGTCGTTGGATTTGAGCAGCGCGTCGATCTTGCCGTTCTGCGCGTCGATGCGGTCCTTCTGGTCGGTCAGCCGGGCCTCGTAGGCCGCCTTGAGATCGGCGATCAGCTGGTTGTAGAGCGTGGCCTGCCCGGTGATGCGCGCCTCGTACTGGACGCGCAGCAACTGGGCGAGGCCGATCGCCACGGTGCCGCTCACGATCAGATTGACCAGGGTATCGCCGACCGGCATCGCCGTTCCCACCACGTCCCCAAATACAACAAAGGCGCTGACACAGCCGCCTCTGCAGCCGTCCCAGCGCCTCGTGGCTCTCGCCTAGCGCCTAAATCTTCGGTTGTCGTGGCAAGAATAGCGGGCGCAGCGCCCTAACGTCAAGCGGTAACGACTGCGGGTAGTGGGTCAATTTGAATCGGGTGGGTTTTGTGGGGGGCGGGGAGAGGGGGTCAGGCGGTCGCGCTAGGCGACCTGGCATGACGGGCAGGGCACATCGCCGTAGGAGCAGAAGACGCAACAGTCGCCCGCCAGCGGCCTGAGCTTCACCCCGCACCCGCGACAGAGATAGAAGAACTGGCAGGCATCCACCGGCATCGTCTCGGTTTCCCGGTGGCCGCAGTGCGGGCAGGTTATGGTCGATTGTCGCCGTAGTGCCATCCTCGCCCTCCGTCTCGCCACGCCGACGCGTTAGGCTTTGTTCGCCCATCGCGCGGCGACCGCCTTCTGCGCGATCTCCTTGCGGCGCTCGGGGGTGAGCGCGGCGGCGCGGGCGGGGCCGCCCTTCTTGCCGCCCTTGCGACCGAGCGCGACCGCGTTGGGGTCTTTGCCGTCATCGACGGGTTCGGGCGCGTCCTCGTTCGTCGCCTCGCTGACCAGGGCGGCGGCCAGTTGGTTGATGTCGCGGCGTGGTGGTCGAGATGTTTTAGCCATTTGGGCGCGTTGTCAGATCAATGCCGGACACTGGATGCAGTCCGGTATCGTGCTCGTAATCCGGCACCGCCAAATCCTCGGGGGAGAAATTCACCGCCCAATCGACAAGATGACTAAATGGCACGAATCGGACCGCCAGACCAACATCGAACGCAGAGGCGAGACGCTTCAAGGTAGTGAGCGTGAGTTTCCCATAATCGGGGTTCTCTAGGCGACTCACGCCTTCTTGGGCCATTCCCAAGCGCGTGGCAAGCTCCTTCTGTGACCACCCACGCGCTTGACGCATGGCGCGAATCTGGAAGGGTACTCCCGTATCGATTTCCTCGGTGACAAATAGGTCACGGTATTCCTTGTCTTGCAAGCTGTTTGCGATCTGTTCGTGTCTAGTCGAATCTATGTCCACAAGTTCGCTCCTTTCCAGCGTGTTCTGTCTTCGCCATTTGTGCTGTTGAACATGCTGAAGGCGGCACAAATTTACCCCCCTTCTCTATTGCTCCGTAGAGAAGGGTGACATCGTTGGCACGCGGCCCAAGGCAGCATAGGGGGCGGTACTGGATATTGTCCGGCCCATACACGCGAAGTGGAAACGCGATGCCCCGGCAAGTGCATCATCGCGCGGGTTCGATTCCCGCTCTGGTCTTCAAAGGATTGTAGCAGGTGAATAGATTGAGTCGCGAGCGCCGGTCACAGATTCTGCGAGCACTGGTCGAGGGCAACTCGATCCGGGCGACCTGTCGCATCACCGGCACGGCCAAGGGGACCGTCCTCACCCTCCTGTCCCGCCGGGGCGCTCGCCGCTCGGAGCGCCCCGCGTCGTGTGCTATTTAGCACTGTGCCGAGCCTGGACGCGATCACGAATACGCGTGGCCCGTCGCGCCTGTGCCCCCCTGCCGAGAATATCGGCTCGCCTAAGCGCGTCGGACAGGATGTCCGTGTCGCTGCTCTCCACCTCACCGAAACATTGGCGATACAGATCCGCGTATATCTCGATCCAGACATGCTTTGGGACTTCAAGCGCCGCCCAATGTTCTGGGCTATCGCTGCCTCCGAAACACGGTGATTGCTGCCCTTGCCCTGCCATCGTCGCCCCCCTCAGTTGCTTTGAGCGGGGCGCTCTGTTTGAGGAGCGCCCCGCGTCCAGCCCTACGCCGCAACCGACAGTACGTCGCGCTCGATCAGCCCCAGCCGCGACCGCCGCCGGTATTCGCCGCGCGCCGCGAGCAACGCCACCCGATCCTCGATGCGGCTCCGGCCTGTCCTGAGCTCGTAGGTGTCCACGCAGAGACGCGACTTGCGCCCCAGACGCATGAGCTGCGCGTCCGACATCCAGGCCACGCCGAGCGCGGCCAGTTCCGCCGCCCACGCCTCCAGGATCGCCGCCTCGTGCCAGCAGGTGTGGTGACACTCGCTCGCCTTGCAGGTACAAAATGTATCCCCGCTGATCGTGTCCAGGCTGATGATATTCGTCCGCTCGGCGTCGTGCTGGCTCGCCACGGCGTAGGCGACGATCCCGGTCGTGATGTCGGCGCTGAGGAACCGGAGGGCGGGGCGGGCGGCCTGCGTGGCGCTCATGGTAACATTGCTCCTGACTCTTGCGGGTCATGGAGGGCGGTTCAGCTTCCCGGCGTGCCGCCCTCCTTTGTTGTCCTAATTGTAGCGCATGATACGCTATTCGTCAAGCCCCTTGCGTGCGGCAATAGCGCGTGTTACGCTACGATTGTCGGCAAGGAGATGCGATGCCAGATGAGCGACAACCAACGTCATTTCGTTTTACGCAAGAAACTGCGGACCTCTTAGACACATTAGCAAGGCGTCTCGGACTGAGTCGGGCTAGTGTTATTACAGCAGCATTACACGAGCTTGCGGAACGGCTTGATACAAACCCGAAACTCGATGCGTCTACCGTCACACAAAAGACGCGCACGCGACCCACGGACGGCACAGGAGGATGAGCCATGTTGAAGATCAACACCTACGGCGACTTCGGGCAGTTCATCGCGGCGCTCAAAGCGGCGGAGAAGCTCGATCTGCGCTACACGGTCGAGCGCAAGCGCACCCACTTCACGCATCGTCCGCTTGTGCTGAAAGAGCCGCGACCGTTGTTCAGTCTTACGCCTCCCGAGTATATCGAGGGCGAGGAGAAATCGGGCTCCCGCATCGAGTACACCCTGACGATCCTCCCCGATGAAACCGCCGAGGAAGCGCACCAGCAGACCGCCTAGCCTACGCCGCCCTGCGGTCGCCCGCCTGCGCCAGCACCACCGGCGGCGCATCATCCGGCGGCGCATCGTCCGGCACGGCCAGCGCGACCGCCGCCGCTGGTTGCGACAGGCGCGGGTCGCCCATACCGTCTCCGTAGACGCAGACACCCCGCTTGCGCCGCCCCTGTCCCGGACGATGATGCACCCAGACGCGACCGGGGCGGCAACCGGGCGCGGGCGCGGGGTAGTCGAAGCGGTCGATCCCCTGCCGGAAGATCGCCCCGCATCGTTGGCAGACGATCGCGCTCGCCCCGCCCGCCACGTCGCCCCCTAGCCCCGCACCGGGCCATCGGCCCACGACGCCAGCGGGGCGACCGTGCCCTGTGCCGTGATCGCCCCGAGTCGCCAGAGCAGCACTGTGGCCAGCGCGGCGCGCTCCGCCGCCGTCAGCGAGGCCAGCGGCTTGCCGACCGCGCCCTGCGCCGTGGCGAGGATCGCCGCCCGCGAGGTCGCCTGTTGCTGCGCTTGCTGTGCCGTCGCCGCGTCGAGCGCCGCCGGGTTATGCGCGTCCAGCACGGCCTGCACCGCCGCCACGTCCGCGCCGTCCGGCACGACGATCGTGATACTGTCGCCCAGCCCGGTCACACGCTCCGGCCTGATCCCCGCCGCCCACAACTGGTCCTGCAAGGCGTCGAGTCGGTTCGATCTCGTGTAGTGCAGCGTCTTGCTCATTGCCCTCCCCTTATGTTCGCACCAGATAGGCCCAGAACGACGACGCCGAAGCGCCGACATCGAGCGACAGCGACCCGCCGCTCGTCTGCGTGCAGTAGACGCGCAAGATTTCTCCCGCAGGGAAATAGCGGAAGCCGTTCACCGCGTTCGGCGTGCGCTGGCTGTCGCCGACGGCCAGGATGCGCGACTGGGCGATCGCGGTCCCCGCGCCGTTGTTGGTGACTTCCAGGTGTCGCTGCCCGGTCGCGTTGATGAACCAGAGGACCGACGCACCGAAGTGGTAAAACCCCGCCGTCGGGATCGTCAGGCGGTCGGTAAACGCGCTGGTGAGTCCGCCCTGGTCGAGGTCCACGGTGTCGAAATAGAGCGGGGTGTAGGTGCTATTGGCGACGCTTACGATCTGGCTCTGGCTCTTGCGCCCTGCCACGTTGGTCGTCAGCGCGGCGGTCGGGATCTTGTCCGCCTCCGTCCCGCTCACCACCCCTTTGAGGTAGGCGCTGTTGTCGCGGATATTGGCGTTGCCATACGCGGCGGTCAGTACCTGTCCCGCCACGATCGTCGAAGGTGGTGTCCACGGCATGATTGCACGCTCCTAAAATCCCCACACGGCCGTGTCGAAATTGCTGCTGTTCCAGATCGAGTAGGGCACCAGCGCCCCGGCCTTTTCGAGTCCGAACGTCGTCACGATCCGCCCGCGCACCCCGATCGCGTGCGCGATCCGCTCGATCGTCATCTCTGTGTTCAGCCCGCTCTGCGCCTCCGTCACCGTGATCCGGTCGCTCACCTCGCGCGCGAGGCACTGCGCCAGCATCGCCGCGTCGTCGCCCGGCACGGTGATCGTCGCCGAGGCGCGCGGCTCCTGGTAGAGGGTGACGATCGCGTTGGCGAGGTCTTGCGCCATCAGCAGATCGATCTCCGGCCAGGTCTCCTCTGCCCACGTCCGCAGCCCGTACTTCGCCTGGCTGGCGCTCGTGTCCACGGTGTTGGAGACGCGCACCTCCGTGGCGACGAGCCGCCGCGCCCGCAGTCGCAACGCCGTGATCGTCGCCCCGCTCGCCCCCGCCGTCAGCGTCAGCGTCGCCGCGCGCCCCGAGGTCCGGTCGAGGGTCAGCGTCGCCGTCCCCGCGAGCAGCGTGTAATCGGGGCCGAGTTGCGGCACGATGGCCTCGACGAACGGCTCGCCGCCCGCGTCGCGCACGATCAGCCGCGTCGTCGTGTTCGCCGCGAGGATCAGGTTCGCGCCGAGCGACCAGACCTCCGCCAGCGGCTGCGCGGTGCGGAGCTTCACCGGCAACTCCGCCCGGTTGATCACGTTTTTGAGGTTCGGCGCGAGCGCGAACGGCCCGCCGTGCCACGGCGACGCCCCGCTATCCCGGATCGTCGCCTGCGCGGTATTCGCCCGCGCGGTGAGGATCCGGTAGTGGCGGTGCTCGAAGACGATGAACCCGTCCCCGCGCTCGTAGAGGGCCGCGCCCGGCCCCTCGGTGTTGAGGAGTGTCCTGAGCGCCCCGAACGCGTCCGCGCCGTCCAGCCACCACCACGCCAGGATCGTCGCCCCGACCTGGATCGCGCGCTCCCCGGCGGGCCAGCCCGCCGCGTCGAGGATCGCGTGGATCGCCACGTCGGTCGTGATCCCCTGGTAGACCGCCGTGGTGACCGACTTCCCCGCGAGGCGCGAGAGCATCCCCAGGCAGGGCACGCCGACCGACCGCGCACCGAGCGCCGGTTCCTGTGGCAGGTCGTCTAGGAGCGCGGTGGCGAGCGGATAGGTCACGCCCTGACTCGCGGCGGTCACGCGCACGCGGTGGCCGGGGCGGAGTTGCGCGGCGAGCGGCGATGCCGCGTTCTCGGTCGAGTAGTCCCGGCTGCGATTGTCGAGCGCGAAGTCGAGCTTCCCCGCCATCGGCGGGGCCAGCGCGCGCAGCTGGTCGCGCCCGCGCTCCATCGTCACGCCCCGGTCGGCGAGCACGCGCGCGGTCACGTCCTCGCCCATCTCGGTGTAGGCGTTATTGTCGGACCAGTCGATCGCGACCCGGTACGTCGGGAAGGCGACCGGCGGCGGCGCGCTATCCGGCGCGGTGAGGATCGCGCCGTCGCTCGCGGTGAGTTGATTACCGAGTTGATCGGTCAGGATGGCGACGCTCACCCGGCCCCCCGCATTACGTCTGCCGCACGCCGTTGATCAGGATCACGTTGTTCGCGCGGATGGTCGCGTCGGTGTCGCCCGTGAGGAAGTTCTGCGTGCCGTAGTTGTAGGCGAGCGGCTGGGCCATCACGTCCACGTAGCAACCCCCCGCGCCGCCGCGCACGCCGACCGCCGTCTCTTGCTGCCCCACGGGATTCGTCCCCGACTGGTAGCGGTTGCGGCACACGCCCGAGATTTTCATGCCGCGCCCGCCGTAGATCGAGATGCCGGGATCGCCGTAGCCGATCGCGTCGTTCTGGTCGGCGACGATCCCCTCGGCGACGACGTTGTTGCAGAACTCGAAATCGAAGCCCGCGCGCTGGTTGTCCTGTGCCTCGCAGTTGGTCAGGCGCGACGAGTCGTTGTTGATTTTGAAACCGAAGCCATCCGTGTTCGTGATCTGGCCCGAGAACCACGACTTGCAGCCGTTGAGGTTGCTGCCGTCGCCGCCGATGCCGCCGCCCTTGTCGCCCAGCCGGAAACCGGCGCGCCCGCTCCACCCGCTGTCGCAGTCGGTGAGTTTGCTGTCCTGCGCGACCAGGAACCCGTAGCCGTCGCAGCGCAAGGTCTTGACCTTGCTCACGAAATGCCCGCCCGCCCCGAGCAAGGCCAGGCCATCGCCCTTGGTGTTGAGGATGTAGACATCGTCGATGACCCCGACCATGTCGTAATCCTCGCTGACGGGGCTGGTGTAATTGTTCGTGGTATCGCCGGTGAGCGTGATGCCCCGGTTCGTGGCCGCCTGATTGGCCTTGTTGCCGTCGATCGTGAAGCGGCGCAGGTTGGCGTAGCCCGCGCGCAGCGTCCCGTCGAATTGGTTGCTGATGAGCGGTCCGGTGCTGGCCGCCAGTTGGCGCAGCACCGACCCGCGCCCGACGCCCTCGATCGCGGCGCGGTGGCGCAGGACGAGCGGCCCGACGAGCGAGACGCCGGGCGGGACGAACAACACCCCCCCGCCCGGCGCGACAGCCCCGCCCTGGAACACGCCGGTATTCGACTGGAACTTGAAACCGGGCAACGACAACGCGCCCATCGCGTCCAGCGCGGCCTGATAGGCGGTGGTGTCGTCGGTCACGCCGTCGACCTTCGCCCCGAAATAGCGCGGGTCGGCCCGCCCGCCCAGCAAATCCTTCCAGCCCTGCGAGGGCACCCAGATATAGGGGCCGCGCACCGCACCGTCCGTCACGAACGCTTGCTGGTAGTCGGCGGGGGCGACCGGGAGCGCGGCGCGCGTGTAGGACGGCAGGGTGCCGCGCGGCAGATACGTCATCGTGTCCATCCTCCGCGAGTCGACTCGCCGCTTAAATCACGCGCCACACGGCACCGTCACTCTCCAGGCTGTAGCTGTCGTTGATCCCGGCGACCGCCAGGGTCGCCGTGCCGTCGATCGTCTCGGACCCGGCGGCGGCGATCGTGACCGCGTTCGCCCCGGCGATCTTTTTCACGCGGATCTCCTTGCCCGCGTTGCCTACGGCGGTGTAGAGGGTGATCGTCCGCGCCGCGCCGGTGGCATCGACCAGGATCGTCCGCTGCGCGATCGTCACGGTGGCGCTGGCCGTGACCGTGACCGGGGCGGGCGCGGCACCGGCGCTCCCCGCCGGGCCGGGCGCTCCGGTCGGCCCCGCCGGTCCGGTGGCACCCGTCGCCCCGGTTGCTCCGGTGGCCCCCGTCGCCCCGGTCGGCCCCGCCGGGCCTTGCGCCGACAACAGGCCCGCGATCGCGGTCATCGTGAAGTTTTTCGTGCTGCCATCGACGCTGTCGGTGCCGAGCATCTTGTCCGCGTTGACCGGGGTCGCCTTGTTGGGGTAAGTGTTGATGAACGTCATCGTGTCCTCCTGTTGCGTTGCGTCCGCCCCGGTCCGGGGGCGCTTAGAGTCGCCCGCGTCGTCGCGCCTCGATCACCGCGCCCACGACCGCTTCTTGCAGATCGGCCACGCCGTAAATCGGCGCACTCTGGTTGAATACCACCGTGATCCCGCCCCCACCGCCGCCCGATCCCCCGCCGCCGCCGATCGCGAGCGGGGCGATGCCGCCCGTCGCCTGCTGCGCCGTGTTGATCGCCCCGAACACCGCGCCGACCGCCGTCGAGAACGCCGTGGCCGCTTCCAGGCCGCCCGCGCCGATCCGGTTCGCCGCATCCGTCACCGCCGCCAGCGTGTCGATGATCGGCGCGAGCAAGCGATCGATCCCCGCCCGGTCGGGGAGCAGCAGCCCGTCGAGGCTGTTGAAAAAGCCGGTCGCGGACTGCAACGCCCCGAAGATCGTCCCGGTCGCCGCGCCGAACTCCGCCGCCGCTTTCACGCCGTCCCCGGAGAGCGTCCCCGCGATCCAGGCGAAGCGCGCCACCATGTCCCGCACCGCGCCCGCGAACGCGTCCAGCGCGCCCAGTCCTGGCGCGACGAACGTGAAGAGGGAGGTCAGCCCGGAGACGCCCTGGCCCAGCGTGGCGAGCACCTTGCCCGCCGTGTCGGCGAATGTGCCCGCCGCATCCAGGCCGTTCTGCTCGAACCATGCGCCGATCCCCACCATGCGCGTGACCAGTTGGCCGACCGACCAGGCGAAGGCGTCCAGCGCGGCGGCGGTCGGCGCGCGGAAGTCGGCGAGCGCGGCGAAGCCCGCGACCCCGGTCCCGATCAGGCCCACCGCCTTGCTCGCCACGTCGGCGAAGGCCGAGGCCGCCGCGAGTTGCTCCGAGGCGAAGCGCGGCACGGCGGCGGCGAAGCGCGCGGTGAAGTCGATCAGCGTGGCGAGGAAACCGCCCATCGTGCCGTCGAGCGGTGCCCGGAAATCGGCGAGCTTGCCGAAGCCATCGACGCCCGCCCCGATGATGCCGACCACCTTGCCTGCGGTGTCCGCGAAGAGCGACGCCGCCGTTAGTTGCTCTGCGGCGTAGTGTGGCACCCAGTTGACGAACGTCGCGCCGAACGTGATCAGCGCGCCGACGAACGATCCCAGTTCTGCGGCGGCGGGGGCGACGAACCCACGCAGCGCGCCGAATCCCGCCACGCCGTTGGCGACGATAGCAAGTACCTTGCCCGTCGTCTCGGCGAACTGTCCCGCGCTCGTCAGGAAGTCTGCGGCATAACGCGGCACCCAATTGACGAACGTTGCTCCGAGCGTGATCATCGATCCGACGAACGCGCCGATCTCTGCGGCGGTCGGGGCCACGAAGCCGGATAGCGCCGCGAATCCGGCCACGCCATTGGCGACGATAGCCAGCACCTTACCCGTTGCCTCGGCGAACGCGACCGCCGCCGCCAGTTGCTCGGTGGCGTAGTGTGGCACCCAGTTCGCGAACGTCGCGCCGAACGTGATCAGGCTGTCGATGAACGATCCCATGACTTGCGGCAACGGTGCCGTGAATCCCGCCAGCGCCGTGAAGCCCTGCACGCCCGTGCCGATGATCCCCGTGACTTTCCCCGCCGTCTCCGCGAACAGGGTGGCGGCGGCGAGTTGCCCGGACGCGAGGGACGGCACCCAGCGCGCGAACGTGGCGGTGAAGGTGAAGATCGCGCCGATGAACGCACCCATCTCGGCGTCGAGCGGCGCAGCGAAGCCTGCCAGCGCGGCGAAACCGGCCACGCCGCTCGCGATGATGGCCACGACCTTGCCCGCCCCGTCCGCGAAAAGGCCGGCCTGGGTCGCGGCCTCGACCGTGACCTGCTCGGCGATCAGCGAGAAGTCGGCGACCGCCGCGCGTAGGGTGCGCCCGAACGCATAGAGCGCCGCGACCGGGGGGGCGACGAAACCGGCGAGTTTGGCGAAGGCGTCCGCGCCGGTCCCGATCGCGGCGACGACCTTCCCCGCGCCCTCCGCGAACAGGCCCGCCGCCGCCGCGCCTTTGACGCCCACCTGCTCGGCGATCAGCGCGAAATCGTCGATCGCGGCCCGGAGTCCCTTGCCGAACGCATAGAGCGTGGGGAGCTCGATGCCGCCGAACTGGCCGACCTTGGCGAGCGCGTCGGCCATCCCGCCGAGCGCCGTGGCGACCGCCGACGCGGCCTCCGCCGCCGCCTTGACCAGCTCGGGCTTGCCCGCCGTGATCCCGTTGACCAGACCCGCGACCACTTCCGCGCCGATCCGCGCCGTGACAGCGGAGGGTGAGTGGATCTCCAGCGCGCCGCGCATCCCGTCCGCGAGGCTGTTGCCGAGATGCGCGCCCGCGTCCGCCATCGCCGCGCCCATGCCGTTGCCCGGCAGCGCCGCCGTCGCCAGCGCCGCGTTCCCCGCCGCGATCCAGCTCGCGGCGTTCTTCATCGCCTGCTCGTACAGATGCGCCTGGGCCTCATACTCCCCGGCGGCGGCGGTCGCGTCTTTCATCAGGGTCAGCGACCCGTCAAAATCCCGCGCGAACTCGACCATGATCGCGGTCATGGCCCCCTTGAACGGGGCTTCGGTGAGGCTCTTGAACGTGCCGATCGCCGTCTGCACGGATTTGGCGCTCGCACCGACCGCCGTGGCGAAGTCCTGGGCCTTGCCTAATGCGCCCTTGCCCATCTGATCGGCCATGTCCGCGAACCGCTGCACGACATAGGTGACGCCCGCCACCAGCGTGTCGATCGCGTCGGAAGAGGGGATCGACATCGATTTGAAATTGGCGAATGCGTCGAGGCCGGTCTTGATCGTGTCCACCGCGAGCTTTGCCGCCGTGCCGAACGCGCCCGCCGCCGCCACCCCCTCGGTGCCGATCATCTGCGCGGCGTTCGCGAAGCGCTCCACCAGATGCCCGACCGCGTAGGCGAAATTGTCGATCGCGGCCTGGCTCGGCGCGACGAACGTCGCCAGTTGCATCAGTCCGGTGACACCGGAGCCGATCACGGCCAGCGCCTTGCCCGCACCGTCCGCATAGGCCGTGGCCTGTTTCAGGAACTCCGCCGTGAAGAAGGTCGCGCTCCCCGTCAATTGGATGATGAACCGCTCCACGCCGGATGCGAAATTGGACATATCGTCTTCGAGCGGGACCGTGAAACCTTTGAGCGCGTTGAGTCCGGCGACACCGTTACCGATGATCGCCAGTCCCTTGCCCGCCGTATCCGCATAGGCGCTGGCATGGGTGAGGAATGCGGCGGTGAAGATCGTGGCGCTCCCCGTCAGTTCGATCAGGAAGCGCTCGACCGCGTAGGCGAAATTGGACATGTCGTCTTCGAGCGGCACCGCGAAGTTTTTGAGCGCGGCGAGACCGGCGACCCCATTGGCGATGATCCCGAGCCCCTTCCCCGCTGTCTCGGCGTAGGCGGTGGCGTGCGTCAGGAAAGCGCCAGTCATCGTCGCCGCGCTATCACCGAGGCTCGTGACGAGGGCTTCCGTGGCGAACTTGAACGCCGCGATCGCCGCCTGACTCGGCACCACCAGCGTGGCGAGCGCCGCGAAACCGTCCACGCCCGCTTTGAGGATGCCGAGCGCCTTACCCGTCCCGGTCGCCCAGATGCCCGCATTGGCCGAGAACGTGGCGTCCATCACCACGGCGCTATCGCCGAGCGATTGCACCAGGGACTCGGTCGCGAACTTGAACGCGGCGATGTTGGCCTGCGTGGGTGCCACGAAGTCGAGCAGCGCGCGCAAGCCGTCCGCGCCGGTCTTCAGGATGGCGAGGCTCTTCCCCGCACCCTCCGCCCACACGGCGGCATTCGCCACGAAGTCCGCATCCATGACCGCCGCGCTGTCGCCCAGACTCGTGACGAGGCTTTGCGTGGCGAATTTGAATGCGGCGATGTTGGCCTGCGCGGGCGCGACGAACGTCACGAGGCCGGCGAGCGCGTCGAGGCCGGTCTTGACCACGCCGAGCAGCTTCCCCGAAACATCCGCCCAGCGGGTCGCGGCCTTGGCGCTCTCCTCGCTGTAGGCCGTGGTCGCGGCGTTGAGGTCCGCGAGCAGCGGCGCGAGCGCGGCCAGGAAGCCGCCCCGCTGCGCGTCCGTGGGGGCCATCGTGGCGGGGTTGAACAGGGACAACGCTTTCAGCGCGCCCAGGCCATCGTGTACTGCCTTGGACAGGGCCGAGACGAGATCGGCCCCGGCCTTCGCCGCTTTCTGCTCGTTGTCGGACATCCCTTTGACGAGACCGGCGACCGACATCTCCCCGAGATAGGCGAATTCCTTGGAGGGCGACTGGATACCGAGCGCGCCTTTTGCCGCATCGAGCGCCCCGCGCACCGCAGCGGCGGCGCTCGATGCCAGTGCCCGAGCCCCGGCATCGATAGCGCCCTTCACGCCATCGATGATCGCCTGCCCGATCGCCGCCGCCTCACTTCTTGCCGTGCCCGCAACGCCGGACAGCGCCGAGGAAACCTTTCCGGCAAAACCCTGAACGGTAGTGACCGCACTGTTGATCCAGGTGGTGATCGTACTGCTGAAACTACTCCATGCCTGTTGAGTGGATGTGGATACCGTATCCCATGCGCTTGTGACGTAGCCGTAGATTTTCGCGGTTGCCGTTTGTACCGCCGAACTCACGCCATCCCATGCGCTCGTAACGGTGGTTTGTACCGTGGTCATGGCGGTACTGATGACCGTGCTGATACTGTCCCATGCGGTCGTCACCGTCGTTTGTACGGTGGTCATCGCCGTACTGACGACTGTGCTGATACCGTCCCATGCGGTGGAGATGGCACTCGATAGCGTATCAATCGCACCACTAACCGCTGTGGTGATACTGTCCCAATCGCTCGTGATGGTGCTCTGGATATCGGACATCGCCGAGGATATGGTCGAACCGAACGAGGAGAAACGCTCCCCGATATTGGCCGAGATCGCTTCCAGATCGGCGCGGATATCCTCCGGGATCGCGTTCCACACGTCGGCGATGATGCCGCGCACGGCGTCGAGCGCCCCTTGTACCGTGCCTCCCAGGGCGCTGAACGTGTCGCCGACCGCCGAACCGATCGCGTCAAGCCCGCCCTGTACGAGGCTGCCGAGGTTGCTGAACGTATCACCGACCGCGCTCCCCACGGAGGAGAGGGCGTCCTGAATCGTCGAGCCGAGTCCGCTGAACGCATCACCCACGCCGTTATTGATCTCGGTCAGCTTGTCGCGTACGGTCGTGCCCATCGCGGAGAAGCTGTCACCGATCGCCGAACCCACGGCGTCGAGCGATCCCCGCACCGCCGTGCCGAGCGCGTCGAACGCCGCGCCGACCAGCGGCGCGAGCGCCGAGGCCGCCGCGCCGACGATCGCCGTGATCCCGTCCCACGCGGCCTGCACGACGCCGCCCAGCGTGGCCCAGACGCTTGTCGCCCCCGCCACGATCGTCGCCCATGCGGCGTCGCTGTCGCCCGCGATCAGTTGCAACGCCGCCGAGATGATGGTGGTGATCGTGGTCCAGGCGACCGTGATAATCCCGGTGATGATCGCCCACACCGAGGAGATGACCGTCTGAATGGTCGTCATGTTGGCGGTGATCAGCGCTCCCAATCCGATCAGGATCGGCGTGACGATCGCGAGGATATTGGCGAATGCCGCCGCGAACTGCGGGATGACCACCGCCTCGAAGTTGACGAACGCGGCGATGGCAGGGCCGAGCGACGAGACGATCAGCCCGCCGATCTGGGTAAGGAGCGGGGCCACGATCGCCACCAGCCCCATGAATGCCGTGCCGAATGCCTGGATGGCGGGGAGTATGGAGGAAAAAGCTGCCTGGAATATCGGCCCGAGCGTGGCGAGTTGCGGCAGCAGCGTGCCGGTCAGATACGCGCCCAGCGTCCCCAGGAGCGCCGTCACCGCCGCGACCGGACCCGCGACCGCCTGCTGAATGCCCATGAAATTGGTCGCCCACGCGATCCCGAGCGCGGCCACGGCGGCGATCAGCAGCGTGATCGGCAATCCGATCGCGGCGATGACCGCGCCGAGCAGGGGCAACGTGCTCGTCAGGATGGAGATGATCGGGCCGAGTCCGGTGAACGCGCCCACCAGGAGCGGCAACGCCAGCGCGACGAGCCGCACCGCCGGGCCGAACGCCACGAACGCAGCCGCCGCCACCGCAATCGTCGGCCCGAAGCGATCGAGAAGGGGGATAAGCGCGAGGATCGGTCCCGAGAATTGCGGGAATGCGGTGGAGAGGTTGAATAGTTGCACCCGCAAGAACGCCATCGGATCGGCAAGAGCACGCGCCGCATTGCCGAACAGCGTGAACGCCTCTCCTACCAGGCGCACCGGCGCGGCGATGCTGTCGGCGCTGATCCAGTCGCCCGCGAACGCCTGTTTGGCCGTGATCACGGCGTCGCGCGCCAGATTGAGCCCGGTCACGAGCGAGGAGACGAAGAGCGTCACCTTCCCCGCCGTCTGCGGCCCGAACGCCGTATCGATCGCCACGATCAGCGGGCCGAAGAGGTTGGAGAAATCGCCGGTACGGAGCGCGGCGAACGTCGCCATGATCGCCGCGATGGTCGTCTGCACGACCGCGACCGCCTGCGCGAAGCCACTCTGCAACGCGGCGACGAATCCGGGGCCGAACGCCATCGCGGCGGCGATCCCCTGCTGCAACCCCGCCGCGAGGCGCGGCCCCCAGGTCTGGATGAACGGCAGCGCCGCATTGACGCCCGCCGTCGCCGCGTCCACCAGTTGCCGCAATACCGGGAGGAAGGCCAGCCCGAGCGTGATCGCGGCGGTCTCGACCGAGCCCTTCAGTTGCTCCATCGAGCCCTTGAAGTTGTCGAGCATTTTCTTGCCGGTCTCGTGCGCGGTGGTCGCGGCGGCGAGTTTCTGCGTGTAGGACTGGATCGAGTTCTCGCCCGTCCCCATCATGGCGATCGCGGCGCTCATACCCTCGCGCCCGAACAGGGTTTCGAGCGTGGCGAGGCGCTGCTGATCGCTCATCCCCGCGAGCGCGGTCTTGAGGCTATCGGAGATGCCGGTGAAGTCCTTCATCTTGCCGTTGGCGTCGAACACGTTGAGACCGAGCGACTGCATCAGCCCCGCCGCTTCTTTCGACGGCGACGCGAGCGAGGTCAGCATCGTGCGGAGTCCGGTCCCCGCCATGCTGCCCTTTAATCCGTTCGCGCCGAGCAGCGCGATCGCGGCGCTCGTGTCTTCCAGCGAGAGACCCATCGCTGCGGCGACCGGGCCGACGTAGGTCATCGATTGCGCCATATCGTCCACAGAGATTGAGGAGATATTGGCCGCGCCCGCGAACGCATTGGCGACCCGATCCATCGTGACGCCCTGCGCCCCGAAGATGGACATCGCATCGGTGGCGATCGTCGCCGCCTGGGCCAGCCCGATCCCGCCCGCCGCCGCGAGGTCCAGCGTGCCGGGGAGGACGGACGCCATCGCGCCAACCTCGATTCCCCCCTTGGCTAGCTCGGACATCGCCTGCGCGGCCTCGCCCGCCGAGAAGGAGGTATCCGCGCCCATTTTCAGCGCGAGCGCGCTCAGATCGTTGAGTTGCGTCCCGGTCGCGCCGCTCACCGCGCCGACCTGCGAGAGCGTCGCCTGAAAGGATGAAGCGGAGGAGACCGAGGCCGCGAAACCCGCGCCCATGCCAAGCGCCGCCGCGCCGAGGCCGACGAACGCCGCCGTGCCGACCGCGCCGAGCGCGCTCGCGCCCTTGGCGAAGCCCGAGACCTTGCTATCGGCGCGCGACAGCCCGGATTCTAGATCCTTGGTATCGGCGCCGATCTTGACCAGGAGTTCGGAAGCGACGGGCATCGCATCTCGCAAGCACGAAAAAGACCGGACGCTCCCGCCCGGTCGATGCGTCGTGCATCAGCCGAGTGGGAGCGATTCCGGTCTATCCCCCGCCGAGACGGTGTAGGCGCTCGCGAATCGCTGCTGATATGGTAGAGTACCCCGCACTTGTCGTCAAGTGGGAGAAGGAGAGTGCGATGCGTTACGCGGTACTGGTAGGGCTCGTCTGTCTGTTGCTGATGGGCTGTGGTGCGCCGGAGGCTACAGTGACGCCCGCGCCCACACCAACCGTTGATGTCAGACCGACGCAGACACGCGCTGCGGAAATCAGCCAACTGGCGACATTGGGCGCGCCCACGGCGACGCCGCCGCCAACCAATACCCCGAGTCCGCCGACCGCGATACCAACGCAGATTCCGCCTACAGTAACGGCCACAAAAGCGGTCACAGCTACGCCGATACCACCTACCGCAACGGCGACCGCGACAACGCCACCGCCGACTCAAACGCCGATCCCGGTAACAGCGACGGCAACGACGCCCCCGGCACCCACGATCGTTGTGTCGCAGTTAGTCGCTGTGGTTGACGGGGCTACCATCACGGTTCGCTTGCCAGACAACACCAACGCCTCGGTGTTATTGATCGGTGTCGATGCCCCCGTGCCAAACGAGTGCTATGGGGCTGAATCCGCCGCACGCATCAATACCTTATTGCAGGGCAGAACCGTCGAACTAGAGGCGGATGCTCTTGATAAGGACCAAGGCGGGCGCTTGTTGCGTTACGTCTGGGTCTGGGGTGAGGATGGGGTACGACGGCAAGTGAATCTCGAAATGGCGAAGGGTGGACTAGCGGCAGTTTATAGTTCCAAGCCGAATGTGCGGTATGAGGCCGATATGGCGGCAGCACAGAAAGCCGCCCAGGCGCAAAAGCTCGGGCTATGGAGCACTTGCGGTAAGGCCCATGCGCCGATACCACCGACTCCTACCCCGCTAGGGCGCTGCTCCAACGCCGACGCACAGCGACTACTCAATACCATCCAGCCAAAGGCGCAAGAGTGGGACGATGCGAATAAACTGGCGAGTAGCACGCCGCGCGTCTCGCTGGCCGCACAAATTCAAAACCTCCAGCGTATACGGAGGGAGTCGGCTGGATTGTCGGTGCCGGCGTGCGGCTCGTTTGCTCGCACACTGATGGTGTCGTACATGGACGCGACCATCAACGGTTACATCGATTTCTTAGGTCAAGGTACGCAGGCAAACACTCTATTTGCTCAAGCTAAGACGCTGATCGATGCGTTCAACGTCGAACTCAAAAAGGTTACAGTAGGCCCATAGTTAGGAAAAGCAAAGCCCCCCGACACCAGGGCGGTGCGGGGGGCGCTCATTCGTGCTGTCAGGATTTAGCTCGCCAGTTGAATACGTGGACCGTCTAGATCTATCCCTGCTGCCAGTAACAGATCACGGATCGTCGGCGCGTCGGGGTGGGCTTCCCACAAGGCGTCGAGCACCTGAATCACCTGCATCTTGCCGCTCTGCGCCCGGATGGTGGCGATCTCCTGCTTGCGCCACGCCGCGTACTCGGCCCGCGTCATGCCGAAGAAGGCAAGTTGATCGTAGGTACCATCTATCGCGTTCCGCACCCCCTGGTACGGTTTGAGCGCCACGTCGCGCTTGCTGCCCTTGCCGACGACCAGGGTGAGCGGGGCCTGCTTGCTCACCTCCAGCCCGACGCGGTTGTAGAGGAAGTCGAGCAGCGCCCCGTCACGCAGGCGCGTGACCCAATCCAGCGTATCGTCGTCGCCATCCGCAGCGGCTCCCTGTTCGATCTTCGCCAGCGAGTCGGCCACCGTCGCCGTCAGCGTCGTCAGCTTGGTCCGACCGCCCAGCGCCGCGACCAGCGGGCGAATGAGCGCGTCAAGCTTGTCGCGGTCGTCCCATTGCACGCGCGTCTGCCGATGCCCTGCCATCTCACGCCCCCTTCTGCACGAAGCTGACGATGCGGTGCCGGTCGGCGTGCGCCGCGCGATAGCGCCCGATCCATTGTTCCAGGTAGTGCAGGCTCGCATCGAAGGTCCGCGCCAGGGTGTCCTCGTCGGCGGCCTGGGCGATCACGGCGGCGTCCTGCGTGGCGATGGTGTTGATCGCGTCCTCCACGGTGCGGAGCGCGCGATCCCGCTGAATCTTCCCCCCGGTCAGGCGGTCGAGCCCGGCGATGGCGCGTTCGTGCGCGGCGTGTTCGTCCGGCTGCGCGGGTAGCTGGCGCAACGTCTCGGGTGCCACGCGCGGGATCGCGGCGGTTGGTGGCGTCTCATCGCCCGCCGTGTGCCATTCCGTGTCGTCGCGCTCGGGATACGTGAACGGCGCTTCCTCTGACTGAGGGGCTAGCACCGACGCTGGTGTAGGCGCGACAAGCGTGGCGGGCAGTGCATAGTCTTCGGCTGGCGTCTCGCGCTTTCGTTCTGCCTCGGCCCGCACAGCGGCGCGTAACTCCTCACGTGGCGTCTCGCGTGCCTGCTCCACTAGCGCAATAACCGTCTCTGGGTCGTCCGTCGGTTCGACAATCCGCGATAAGATGTCGAGCTTGCCCCAATCAACGCCATGTGCAACATGTTGCACATGGGCAAAGTTGAGGGCGATTGCCATAAAGGTATACGCGGTTCGCCGGGAAATACCTACGTCGCCACTGGCGAGATACGCATCGAAGGTGGGGAAGCCCATTGCCTGATAATCGCGGGTTGCACGCATTTCACCAAGCAATAAGCCAAACTCTAGCGAATTACGCCCAAGTTCAGCTTTTAGTTGAACGATTCGGCGATGGCGCACATGTGCGCCATCCGGCGTGGGGATCATGCTCATCGTCACTCCTGGTATACTCCCGCCTACCCTATGGGGGAGGGCAAATCCCCCATAGGGTAGTCACTCCTGGTCGTCGCGTGTTGGCTTGGGCGTCGGGCTCTTCCTCACGCGGCGACTTTTTTTATCGGATTCTCGGGCATTTCAGTCGAAGCAAGCTGTTCGCGCAACAGGTAAAGAATCTGTGCGTGAACCGTCCGTATCTCCGCTTCTGCGAGTGTTTCAATCTGCTCGGCCATTTCTTCAGGCAAGCGCAGATCGATTCGCCGGATTTTCGCACCACTCATCGATAACTTCTCCTTCCTAAGCTACACGGCTTATTACGTAGGATACACCCATCGTGCTTGCTCGTCAACGGTGATTGCTGTTGCAATTATTGAACGTTCCGTACATACACTTGACTTTACCGGATAATTCCGGTATTATTCGGTATAGAGAAAGGCCCTTACCGCTCCAACTTGCAGGGAGTAGCGATAAGGGCCTCGGATACCAGAGGGGATCACCCCCCGGAAAGGACAGTATCCCACATGAGCGCCCGCACCGCCCCGCAGCACACCGCGTCCGAACTCGTCCTCCTCGGCTGCGACGACACGACCGGGATCGTCGCCTTCATCGCCCGCTCCCGCCACGACGCGACCCGCGTCAACACCGTCTCCTTCGACACCACGACCGGCGCGGTCTTCTGCGACTGCCGGGGCGCGGATTGCGGGCGCACCTGCTGGCACATGGACCACATCGCGGCCGCGTGGCTGGCCTCCCCGGCAATGCAGCAGGTCCGCTGGCTGACCGGCGCGCAGCTCCGCCGCCACGGCATGAAGCACCGTCTGTGCGTGGACACCTACCGGACGCGCGCCAACCGCGCCCGCCCCGACGACATGCTCGCCCTGGTGGCGGCGCGGTACGAGTGGCGCAAGCGCGCCGCCGTCGCCGCGTTGCCCCTCGCGGCCTGAGCGCCGCCCTCCTCCCCACCCACCGTATTGAAAACAGCACAATCAGGAGTAGCGGTAATGGGAGTCGTGACCTTCGGCGCGGGCAGCGTCACCCTGGAACTGGACCCCGCCGATTGCCTGATGCTCGGCGCGGCGTGCGCGGCCGCGATCAAGAACGACGCGATCCCCAACCTCGTCCTGTGCGAGGCGTTGCAGTCGGTGATGGCGCTCGGCGCGGCGGTCGGCGCGGCCACCTCGCACATGCACGACGACGAACCCTTCACCCCCAAGGCGATCAGCGACACGTGGATGCCCGTTGACGATCGCTACGTCCACTGAGCGGGGCCAGGGAACGACAAAACAGGAGGGGCGGGCTAACTAGCCCGCCCCTCCTGTGCTTTCTCCGGCCCCGCATAGGCCACACACCACGTGCCATCGTCGCGCTTATGCCGCACCCGATAGGCGGGCGCGCGATCAGGCGGCGCGTCCAGCGGCTCGTAGTAGGCATCGTCGGGGAGGGCCACGCCGCAGCGCGGGCACCGCCGATCGGTCTCCTGCTGCATTGTGTGGCCCTCCCTTCGTGCTACTTGGTCTTGGCGCGCTGCTTCTCGGCGATGTTCTCGGCCTCGATCGCGGCCTCGGCGCGGAACAGCCAGTACAAGCCCTCGGGATCGCGCGCGAGATCCATGACCGAGCAGTGCAATCGCGGGGCAGCATTCAGCCAGCGGTACCACTCGGGGATCTCGCCCATCAATCCACCCGTCGCAAGGGCGCGAGCGAGCCCTTGCCGCGCTTCTTTCCCACCGACATGTCCTCGTTGACCTTGGCCCAGATGAGATTGAGCACGTCGAGCGGCACCGTCAGCAGCCCCTCGTCGCTGATCGGCGTCTTGGTCGTCTGCTCGCTGTCGGCGTACATGTTCCAGTCGACCAGCACGCGCTTCAGCCCGGTGAAGACGCCGCGCGCCTGCTGCTTCGGGTCGGCCTCCTCGTCGCCCAGCCCGACCAACTCATCGAGCAAGTCCTGGCCGAACGGCTTGTAGGTGATCTCGTATTCCTCGTTGTCTTCCCTGAACGTCAGGTGGATACGTCGCGCCGCGAGCTGCTGTACGACCGGCATGATTCCCTCTCCCCGTGTGTCGCGCCGGCGGCGGGGCCAGTCCCCCGCCGCCAGAGGTATGCGGCGGGCAGCGCCGTGCCGCCCGCCGCGTGTGCCGTCTACAGCGTCGCCAGTGAGTTGGTCAGGGTCACTTGGAGCGCCTTGCCCCACCCGCCATCGTGAATAATGGTGAAGGGCAGGTCGACCGCGTAGACACCATCTTGATCGGCGAACGTGTTCCAGGCGTTGAATTTGATGGCGAAGTCGAACTGTGCGGAGTAGACCGCCGGTCCCGCGCCGATGGCCTGGGTGGAGAGCACCTCGATCCGCAGGAAGCGCGTCGCGCCCGCCCGCAGGACCGCGAGCAGGCCCATCCCGGCCGCGTCGGCCTCGACCATAAGATGACCTTCCGCCTTGGGCTCGGTCTCGATACGCGCGGCGTAGCCGGTCACGGCGCTGTTGAGCGTCCACAGCGGGCCGTACTTGTCGCTGAGGCCGAAACCGACCTGCAAGGCGCGCAGGAACTTCGTGGTGCCGAGCGCGACGCTGGTGGCGTCGAGGTAGACGTTGACCTGCGCCGGGAGCATCGGGATCAGCGGAATCGCCGTGGGCGTAGCAGTCAGGGTCGCGCCGTCCACGAAGCCGGTGCCGATCATGCTGCCGCTGAGGTCGATCGAGCTGCGCGTGAACTCCATCCCGAGCGTCGAGACGACGCCCCCGACGAAGCGATGCGCGCGCACCGCCGAGCCCTGCTCCACGGTGAATGACTTCGCCGCGTCTTCGGCGGAACTGCTGGGGGTGAAGACGTGCTGCTGCCCGGTCGTCTGCACCACCGTGTCTACGGACGCGCCGAGCAGGCTGGCGAGCGGGTATTGGATCTCGTCGAACACCGCCTGCCCGGCCAGGTCCGCCGTGACCCACTCCTTGCCGGGGATGATCAGCGTGCGGTACTTGTTGCCCATCGGGCGAAAGTCGGCGGTCTCGGCGTTGAGGGTCGGCGTGATCGACAACGCCTGCAAGAGTTTGTTGGCGGGAGAAACTTGGCCTTCAACCGACTCGACGCCGATCTGCACGACCTGGGAAATTGTGCTGCGCTCTGGCATGACCTGTTGCTCCTTTACGGAAGCGCACAGGCCACGGAGGGCACGGGCGACGCTGATTTGTTTACTTCGTGACGATCACGACCTCGCGACCGCCGCATCGGGTACTGCGACAACGGAAAACGGCGCGACCCTCGACCGACTCGGCGAGCTTGCGTCCGCAGTGGGGGCAACGCACCCCGTCGCCGACAACGCGAAGCCCCGCCCGCTCCCCGGTATCCGGGGCACGCGGCAGGGCGGCGGGCGATGTCCGATCGCGCATGGCGCTGGCTCCTCTCGTTTGTGGCCACCGGCCCCCGTCAGCCCCCGCGTGTCGCACTGACACCACCGGGCGGGTTGCCCCTCAACGATCCTTAGACTTGACTCGCCAGAAAACGATACTCGCCCCCGAGCTGTTGGTAGACCACCCCGTTCTCATTCGTCGGGAGGTCGAATGGGCGCTCGCGCACACATTCCCAGATGACACCATTGGTCACCGTGCCAGCAGCGGAGTGGAGCAATTGATCGATCCTGTTCGCCACCGGCTCGACCGGGCCGGTGCTGCTGCCTTTGCAGACCGCCTTGACGATGAAGAGCGGCGCGGACCAGATGCGGGCCGTCCCGACGCCGAGGAGGTCGTTCCCGGCGCTGAGCATCTGGAAGACGACGAACGGGTACTGCGCTTGCGCCGGGGCAACCCCGTGATAGGCCCGGTTCCCGATCAGCCCCGCGAGGGTCGGATCGTTCGTGAGCGTGGTGAAGATGAACGCCCGCACCCGCGCACTCTCAGCCATGCCTACACGTCCGCGATCTTGGCAACCGCTGCCAGAAAGCCGGGGCGTACCGCGTCGGTAGCCGGTCGCATATACGGGGTCCCCGGTTGGAATCTTGTCCCGAATTCCTGGTGCACCCCATAGCTGACGCCCACGCTCACCTCGCCGCTCGTATCCCCGGTCATGCGCCCTTGGATGGAGTTAGCGAGTGCGCCGGTGTCTTTTGGCGCGCGCTGCTTGGCTTGGCCTTCTACGTCGGAAACCGCCTTGGTCACGATCTGCCGCACCGCGCCGGGCAACTGCGCCGCGATGACAGGAAGTCTGTTGCTCAGGATGGAGACGCTGATAGAACCGGCCATCAGATACCCTCCGTGTGAATCTCGCGGCCGTCGCGAACGAGCCGTGCGCCCGTGTCGCGCCAGTCGGTCAGACCGCTGCGATACTCCACCCGCACCGCGCCGATCAGCCGGTCGATCAGGGGCCAGCAATGCGTCCAGAGGAGCACGGCGGCGAGACGGAGCGCCCAGAGGTTGCGCGTGCGTACCGTGATGCTGATCGTCCCGCTTGCCACTACTTCTTCTTCCCGCCCGTCGGCTTGCTTGGCATGGTCGGCATGGTTGGCTTGTTCGGTTTCAACCGCTTGTCGGCTGGTGTCCCCTTGCTCGGCTTGCCGCCCATCGTCCTACCCCTTGTCTGTGTCGGCGTCTTTCGGCTTGTCTGCGGCCTTCTCGGCGTGCTTGGCGGGCGGTTCGAAGGGGCTACCATCCTCGTGACGGAGTGCCTTGAAGCCCTGCTCCTCGTAGGTCTTGCGGAAATCCGCCGCGCTCACCGCGAACGTCCTGCCGTCCTTGTGCTCGATTACCAGCAAGGATGTCATCACCAATCCTCCTAGAACACTTCACGGCACACGGCGCGCGTATCGATCGCCAGGAAACCGTCGCGATCGGTGCCCACCACCTCGAATGTGCGCGCACCGTTGATCACGAGGCGATCGCTGGCGGTGACGATGCTCGCGGCGGATAGCGTGACGTAGTAGTTGCCGTCCGACGCCATTTTGTTGCCTTCGGACACCTCGCGCGGCAGGCGCGGGATCGCCGTCAGGTCGCAGCCCCCGGACTCCACTGTCGCCTCGGTCGTGGTCGTGCCGCCCGCGCCGTCGCTCACGGCGGTCGCCCGGACCACCGCGTAGGTATCGTGGTAGAGCAGGCCGGCTTCCAGCGCGCGGAAACCTGCGATCTCGGCGCTCGACAGGATACCCATCAACGCCCCCTCCCCGAACCGCGCCCGGCCAGCCTGACCGAGCCGATCCCGCCGCCCGCGCCGCCGAACGCCGCCGCCTGCTGCATGCACATCTGGTACTGCTGGTCGCGCGCGAACGTCTTGCCCGTGCCGAGTCCGACCGCGTACTGATCGACCACCTTGCCCGCCTTCCAGCGCCAGCCCTCCGCCGCCGCGCGCCCCAGGTTGAACGTCGGCGTCCACAGGTAGCGCCCACTCTCGCGCCAGGTCACGGTACCGTCCGTCACCTCGCCGCCCACGGCGAGCGGCCAGGCCGGCTCGGTCATGCCGCTCGTCCCCGGCACCCGCACGGTGTAGAGATGCCCGTTGGAGACGGTCGGGACGCGCGCCATCGGGGCCGGGTAGATCAGGTCATCGACGTGGCGCGTGTACACCGCCGCCGCCGGATAGACGGTCAGCGGTGCCCACACGTCGTAGGGATCGTAGCCGTTGAGGTCGGTCGTGCGGGCGAGCATCATCAGGTCGCCCACCTCGGCGCTCGTGAGCGTCGGCGCGGAATCCCAGCGCACCATGCGTTCGAGTCTGGCCCGCGCGACCGCGATGTCCATCGTGCGTCCCTCGTGTCCTTAGGCCGACTTGGTGCCGCTGAAACGAGTGCTACCGGCTGCGGCTGCTGCGTCCGGGTCGGTTTCGGGGGTTGGTGCCCCCGAAGTCACACCCTGGACCGTATACGCGGAGTTGTCGGTAGGGTCGGCCTTGTCCCCCCGGAAACCCTGGTCCTGCTCGTGATCGACCTGCTCCTGCACGGCGGCGTCCGCCGCCTTGGCCTGCTTCGCCACGGACTCGACCTTGGGCTGTTCGTCCTTCGTCGTGTCGGCCATGCCTGAACCTCCCGATTCTTGATGTTCGCGCCGGATATTCGGCGGGTGCCGCGCACGGCGAATACCCCACCGTAGGCGGGCTACTCAGTACCGCAGCACAGCAGCCGGAAAACGGCTTGCCTCTGCCTGTTGGTCATAATTTATTACGTTGCTGACGGCCCAACCGGCGCGGAACACGACTCGCATGGCGATCATGTCTTGCTGAGCTAAATTGTAGACGATCGCCCCGGTGTTATCCTGGATGACCGCCTGATCGAGCAGCTTATAGGTGATGTCCTGGCGCACGCCGACAATGAACTGCTCGCGCTCCATCGCCAGCAGCCGGACATTGGTGCCCGCCGCGCCGCCGGTCGGGAAGAGGCCGCGCATCGGGTAGGCGATCGGGGCGCCGTCCACCATGTTCAGGTCGGGGGTGAGCCGGTTCTCGTCCAGACGCTCGCCCTGCGTGCTCCGCGCGGCGCGGAACCGCCCCTTGGCGCTCATCGCGGCCACGTAGCCGGTCGGCTCGTAGCCATCGGCCTCCAAGAGCGCGATCGCGGCGTCCAGGTCGCCGAAAAACGCGCCCGCTGCGGCGAGGCTGGCCTCGGTGAGGCTGTTGCCCGCCGCCGCCGCCGCCGCGTTGATGCCGACCGGGTAGGAAGCCGGGGCGTTGGTGCCGAAAAAGACCGCCGCGTCGAACGTGCGCCCGATCGCCTCGGCGAGGAGCGGCTGGATCTCCCCCCACACGTCGAACGCGGCGTCGTTGATCACGGCCTCGGGGATCGGGACGATCGCCGCGATCTCCTCGATGTTGAGGTAGCGATTGGTCCAGTTCACCTCCGTGGTCTGCTTGAGGCCCGTGTCGCCCGTGACGAAGTAGGCGGTCGGGAGGGCGGACACGATCGGGATGCGGACCTGGGCGCGCGACACGGGGATGCGGCGAAACAGGGTCAGCGCGGCGGATTGCTGCGCGACGCGACCGATCACGCCGGCGGCGACTTCTTCGGGGATCAGCGCCTGTTCGTCGGAACGGGAGATGATATTATTGTAAGCCAACGTGAGGCCTCCTTTTACGGAGCACCGATCACGCTGGATACAGGCTACTATGAGTGATGAAGGGGGAGTTTAGGGCTTCCCTGCCGCCTGTTGAAGCCGTAGGGTGACACTCCGCTTGCAGCGGGGACAGGTGACGGTCAGCGTACCCGCTAACGCTTCGGCTAATTTCTTGCCGCAGTGAGGACAGCGCACACCTTGTGTCATCGTCTTATTGCCTCCCGGCAACGCGTCGGGTCAGCTATGCCCGCGCCCGGCCGCCGCCCGGATGCGGTCGTTCATGGAGACCGCGATTGTCTCCCGCCCGCCCTCGCCCGCATCGGCGCTCCCGGTGCGGCGGCTCTTGGCGACGAACAAATCGGGCTCGGCCTTCTGGAGCTTGACGAGCAGCGCCTTGACGTTGCGGGGCTGCTCGCCATCCCAGTCGTCATCGCCGAGGTCCAGCAGGCGGATCAACCGCCCGGTCGAGACGCGCGGCGCATGGACGAAGTCGGCGGCGTTGATCGTCTCCTCGATCGCGTCGCGCAGGGCGTAGGAGCGTTCCCGCTGCTGCGCCTGCGTCAGCTGGCCGGTGAGGTCGGTGATCTGGCCGGTCAGGCGTTCGGACTCGGACTTCTGCGCGTCGGCGAGCTTGTCGAATTCGCCCGCCTTGCGCTTCAGGTCGTCGAAGCCGTCGTACTTCTTGCGCTCGCGCGTCAGCCGATCGTTGACGATCCCGTCGAGTTCGGCCTGGGTGAACGTCTTGGCTAGCTCCCCACCGGGGTTACCGCCCCCGGCTGGCGTGACCTTCGGGGTGTTGCCATCGCCGCCTGGGTTCTCCTCGATTACCACCGACATCGCGCCTGACCTCCTACCGGGGATCGCCGCTCCCCGTGGGCGTTCCGCTGGCAACCGCAAATGCAAAAACGCCCCGCTGCCACGCGGCACCTTGCGGTGCGACGGACAATCGGGGCGCGACGCCTTCCGGCGCGGCTGCCTGTTATGCTACTGCTGTTAGTGTAGAACCACACTGTTGCCCTGTCAAGCCGAACGCCGCTCTTCTTCCGCGTGCCATGCCCGCGTCGTTTTGCGACGTTGACGAGCATTCCCTTCGGCCAAGCCGAGCAATGCCGCGAGCGGGGCAATCTGCATGTCCAACCCTTGCCGCTGGATCAGCAAGGCCCGGTGCCATTGCTCGTAGAACGCGCGCATGGGGTGATCGCGCGGGACCAGCGGCGGTGGTGGCGGTGGCGACGTGTCCGGCACGTTCACCCCCCCGTCTCAGGTCGCGCGCACCGCTCGCGCAGCGCCGCCGCCCGCCCGGTGAACGCGGCTATCTCGGCGTTCGTCGCGTCGTCGCCGTGGTCCGCCATGAACGTGGCGATCAACGCGAGGCAATCGCCGATCTTCCGCCACTCCCGATCGACTTGGGCGAGTTCGCCACGCTGCCATCGGGTACGCCACGCGGATTGCTGCTCCTCATTCATAGAAGTTCTCCTGACTCGCGCTGCCGCTGCTGTCGCATTCTATTGCTTGCCTGTCTCGCTCGTTGCTTCGAGATCGCCCCACGACGGATGGGGGCTACCGTCCCAGCCGCGCGGGGTCGTAATCTTCGACTCGACCACGATCGGGGCGAAGTCGGCACTGATACGATTATGCAAGATGAGTTTGGCAGCGGGTTCGGGACACCGCTCTCGTGCGCCCGCCCGCGCCTCAGCCCCATCCTTCGCCAGCACATACGCCTGCCACCAGCGACCATCGGCCAGTTCGTAGCACAACTCGTGCAGCAGCGGCGCGTCAGCGTTGTCCGACCACGCCATCCTACGCCCCCTCCTGGCTCGCCTCTGCGGGCGGCAGCGGCAGGAACGGCGCGATGATGCGCGAGAGATGATCGGTGGCCCGCTCGTACTCGTTGTCAAACCGATCCTGCGCCCAGGTTTGCGCGATGCTGTTCAGCCCCTCGATCGCCTCGCGTCCGGCGACGTACTCCGCCGTGGTGACGAGGTGCAGCAATTCGTGGATCGTGGTGAGGCGGAGTTCTTCGGGCGGTGCCGCCAGTTGTTCGTCGGAGTAGGCAATCCGCGCCCACCACTGACGATACTTGCGGATGCACTCAGCGGCACGATCGGGATCGCGCGGCGGTTCGTCGTCCACATCGATGAGCCACTGTTGGAGTCGCATGAGCGGTTGCAACTGCGCGATATACGCCCGCATCCGATCGAGCCCCGCCTTGCGTTCGTCCGTGTTCACGACTGCCCCCCCTCCACCGCATCCGTCGCCGCGATCAGCGCCGCGTCAGTTTTTTGTGCCATTCGATATAGCGTGCGTTTGCCGAGAGACTGGCAATCGCGAGTGCAGTCCAGTCCCGCTCGCTCCGTGCCTCGCCCAATACTTCCCATGGCGGGATTTGCAGTTCTTTCGCAATGGCGATCGCTGTTGCCCAGACGGGGAGTCCGTCGTATTGGCGGTTTCGGAGGTAATGAAATAACTCGCGCTCGGCCTCCTCTGTGACCGCACCTGTTGTTGATGTTGTCATCATCCCTCCCCCTCAATCCCCGCCCGCGTCGCCCGGCGTGTCCGCGCGTTCCTCGATCTCGTAGGAGCGCGTGCCACCCTCGACCACCGACCGCGCCAGGAAGGCCAGCGCGGCCACCCAATCGACGCACGACACCGCGCGGCGGAGGTGGCGGTGTCGCGCCGCGTCCTGCTCGTAGACGCGCACCACGATCATCGTCGCCACGACAGCACGCGCACGATCCGGTAGAGCCAGCGCGTGAGCCAGTACGCGTTCATCCCGGATTCGACCTCGGTGACAGAGGCGGCCAGTTCGCGATACGCCTGCTCGCGACGATAGCGGAGAGTGTCCTCGTATCTCATTGTGCCCTCCTAAATTGCGCCCGCGTTGAACGCCTGCGCCGTGGCCTGCGTCGCCGCCTGGCGCGCGGCCTTTCGCTGCGTCAGCATGGCCGCGACCTCCTCCTCGGAGTACCCCAACTCGCGGAACGCCGTCTGCTCGGGGACGCCGATGTCCCGGACCTTGATGGCGACCGCGTTGACGTGATCGAGTTCGGCGCGGCTCTCGGCGGAGCGCCAGGTCGCCTCGATTCGCGCGTCTGTGGCGGTGTTCGCCACGCGCAGGGCGAAGGCGATCGCGTCCTCCCAGACATCGCCGAAGTCCACCTGCGTGTCGGTCACGCGCGCCACCAGCGGACCCTCGGCGGTCTTCAGTGCCTCACCGCTCGGGAATGTCCCGGTCATCATCAGGTAGTGCAGCGGGATGCCCTTCACCTGCGCGACGCCGCGAAAGAAGAATTCGATCGCGCTGGTGTAGACCGCCAGATCGGTCCCCGCGAACTCGCCGACCTTGGCGTCCGGGTTCGCCACCGTGACCCACCGATCGACCCCGACCGCGATCGCCTTCTCATCGTCCTCGTCCAGCGAGACGCCGAGCGCGTATTTCTGGCGAAACGCCCCGAACTCGGAGGCGATCATCAGGTCGGCAAGCGTCTTGTTGAGCGCGTCTTGCAGCGGGATCACATCGCGCAACTCCCCACGCCCGCACTGCCCCAGCCCCGCATCGAACGCGAAATGGAAGACCGGCACCTGTTCGTAAGGGTTGCGGATCAGCGGGTCGGGCGCGTAGGGGGTCCAGGCGGTCGGGCGATCCGGGACGCCGTTGGGCGCGTCCTCGCGCGTGACATACTTCTCGATGCGGTCGGGATAGAAGAGGTTCAGCCGGTACCGCTTGCCGACCGCCCAGAGGCGCGCCGCGCGCACGATCACGTCGGGGCGCTCCGCGTCGTAGGCGACCACCATCTCGTCCGCGCGATAGGGGTAGCAGCGCACCCGCCCGCCCGCGTCGGGGTAGAGGGCGTCGGGCCACACCAGCAGGTAGGCGTCGCCGAGCGCGACCGCCTCACTGTGGATCTGATTCGAGACGCGATCGAACCGCCCTGCTTGCCAGAAGTTCCAGGCGGCGGCGGCGTCCGCGCTCGCCGCGCCGCCATCTCCCGCCTGCCCGGTGAAACCCACGACGGCGAGGCGATCGGTCAGCGCGTGGACCACGCGCGGGCAGACGTTGCAGCGCAACCCGGCCAGGAGCGCGGTGAACGCCTCGCGATAGCCGCGCGTGGCGTGTGTCAGGGGATGATCGCCGTCTAGCAGCCTGTCGGAGAGAAGCGGACGAGTCCTAGCTTATCCGCCTCGGCCTCCCGTGCTATGGCAAAGTACGCGACAGATATCCGTGCAGTGCCCTATTCCACCGTCCCGTTGCCGGGTTTC
>JAABUT010000814.1_pt1 | contig 42335 bp, 47 predicted proteins | sample 5559281 | NCBI WGS metagenome assembly JAABUT01 (sample SAMN10711880, study PRJNA513359) | rock metagenome | isolation source: Antarctica rocks | place: Antarctica: Victoria Land, Ricker Hills nord | collected 2016-01-04
GTTACGTTCAAACCATGCAAGAAAGAATAGCATGTTTTGACACGTTCATCCAGGATTTTAACGTCGAAAACGAAATAGGGAAAAACCTTGCTAATCTAATTGTAAATATTTAATGTACTTTATATATATAGCTCACAGAAAGACGCGGCCTGGCGCATTATGCAAAACCGCGGCGCATTGATCGACCACGAAGTCGGTTTGGGTAAAACGCTGACGATGATCATTGCGGCACAGGAAATGAAAAGGCTGGGGATTGTGCAGAAGCCGATGATCCTGGCGTTAAAGGCCAATGTCGGGCAGATCACCGATACCTACAGGAAGGCTTATCCGCAGGCAAAGATATTGGCGCCGGGCGAAAATGATTTTACGCCGGTCAAACGGCAGGCACTATTTCACCAGATCAAGAACAACAATTGGGACTGTATCATCCTCACGCACGACCAGTTCGGCAAGATACCGCAGTCACCGGAAATCCAGCAGCAGATATTTGAGATCGAGCTGGACAACATTGACCGCGACCTCGACACGCTGAGGTCATTGGGCGGCGAAGTATCGCGCAGTATCTTAAAGGGTCTGGAATTACGGAAAAATAACCTCGAAGTCAAACTGAAGGTCGTACTGGATGCCATTGACCAAAAAAAGGACACCGGCATCAATTTCCAGGAAATGAATGTGGATCACCTCTTTGTTGATGAGTCGCATAAGTTCAAGAACCTCACCTTTACCACACGGCACACGCGTGTGGCCGGGCTAGGCAATACGGACGGCAGCCAGAAGGCGTTGAATATGCTTTTCGCCGTGCGCACCTTACAGCAAAAGTTTGATGCCGATCTCTGCGTTACCTTTTTGTCTGGCACGCCGGTCTCCAACAGCCTGACCGAAATGTATTTGATCTTTAAATACCTGCGGCCGAATGAATTGGAACGGCAGCACATCGGCAATTTTGATGCCTGGGCGGCAGTCTTCGCCAAGAAAACGACCGATTTTGAGTTTTCGGTCACTAATCAGATCATTGCCAAAGAGCGCTTCCGTCATTTTATCAAGGTGCCGGAACTGGCTCTATTTTATAACGAGATCACGGATTACAAAACGGCAAAACATATCAGCCTCGATAAACCTAATTTGGAAGAAACGCTGGTGAATATCCACCCAACCCCCGATCAGCAGGAATTTATAGCTAAGCTCATGAAATTTGCCGAAACCGGCGATGCTACGCTGATCGGCCGGGAACCATTAACTGTTGAGGAAGATAACGCCCGGATGCTGATTGCGACCAATTATGCCAAAAAGATGTCGGCCGATATGCGGCTCATTGATCCGGATTATGAAGATCATCCGGATAATAAGGTCAACGTTTGTGCCCGAAAAATTGCCGAGATCTATAGGCTGAGCAAAGAGCATAAAGGAACGCAAATCGTGTTCAGTGACATTGGCACACCCAAGCCAGGTGTATTTAATATTTATGATGCACTGCGGGACAAGCTGGTGAACGACTTTGACATCCCGACACACGAAATCACCTTTATCCATGACTGGAGCGACCGTCAAAAACCGGACCTGTTCCGAAAAATGAATGCCGGTGAGATCAGGCTGTTGTTAGGCAGCACCGAAAAGGCGGGAACGGGTTTGAACGTACAGGCAAGGGTGTTGGCGATGCACCACTTTGATACGCCCTGGCGTCCCTCGGATTTGGAGCAACGCGACGGCCGTGGCGCGCGGCAGGGCAACTGGCTGGCTAAAAAGCATTACGAAAACAAGGTGCTCAACTTTATTTATGGCGTTGAACAATCGCTCGATGCCTATAAGTTCAACCTGCTTAAAAACAAACAGACTTTTATTTCGCAAATGAAGAACTGTGAGTTGAATGTCCGGACTTTAGATGAAGGCGCTTTAGATGAAAAGAGCGGCATGAACTTTTCCGAATACATCGCCATCCTTTCAGGTGATACCACGTTGCTGGATAAGGCGAAGGTTGAAAAGAAGGTGGCGCAACTCGAAGGTTGGAAATCGGCGCATTTCAAGGAAGTCGCCCGCAACCGCTATAACCTGGAACGTGCCGAAAAGGATTTGGCGGATACAAATGACGCCTTGGCGGGCTTGCTTAAAGACGAAACGCAGTACAAAAAGGAACTAAAGCATACCACCGATGGCACCAAGCTAAATCCGCTGACGCTGACCGGTTACGATTTTGCCGATTCGGAAGCTTTGGGTAAAAAGGTGATCGACCTTTACCGCAACTGGCAGCCAAAAAAAGGAGGGCCGGAAGAAAAACAGATCGGAACGCTTTATGGCTTCGATTTATACATCCGCCAGCAGCGTGAGGCTTATGAAGAAAACGATATTTTCAAATACCGCCAGCAAAATCATTTTTATTTAGCGGGTCCGGGCGGTATCAAATACCAGGCAAACGGGGGCCATCCCAATGTGGACAATCCAAAATTGGCCGCGCGTTATTTTTTAAACTCGATTGACAAAGTTTCCGGCCTACGTGAAAAATATGAGAAACAGCAAACCGGACTGGAAAAGGAAATTCCAACCCTGCGCGAATTGAGTCAAAAGACCTTTGACAAAGAAGGCGAATTGACTGAATTGCGGGTGGAACTTCGCCGCCTGGAGGGCGAAATCTCCGCAAAGATCAAAGAAACACAAATGAAGGGCATGCCGGAGCAGCCAGAGGATGCACCGGAAATTACCCTTGACCATTCGGAAAACCTGCGGCCATTGCGCCTGCAGTCTTTTGAACAGCAGGGTTATCCGGCTAATGGCCTTGGTCCCTGAAAGTTCTATCATTCAAAATTTAATTTCAATGACCATGGTGCAGTTTGAACATTATCAATGCCCGCTGCACCGCTATACTTTTTCCGTTAAACCTATAAGGCAATGGGTGGAACGACGCTGCGAGGGACGGGTCCTCAATTTATTTGCAGGGCAAACTTTATTGAATGTCAACGAAACGAGAAATGACCTTGACCCGGATATGCGTGCACCTTTTCATTTGGACGCGCTCGCATTTCTGCGGGGATGGCAGGGGGACACGTTTAATACCATCATCCTTGACCCGCCTTACGCTTACCGCAAAAGCATGGAAATGTACAAGGGCATGATATGCAGCCCTTTCCGCCAGTTGAAAGATGAAATTCCCCGCTGCCTGGAACCAAACGGCAGTGTGATCACATTTGGCTACCATTCTGTCGTGATGGGAAAAAACAGACATTTCCGATTAGAACGGATCGCGCTCTTCAGTCATGGCGGCGCGATTCACGACACCGTTGCCTGCGTGGAAAGATACAGCCCAGTTGCGGCAAACAGCATTTAATCCCTACTTATTTACGGTGGAACTGCCCAGCCCCTCCTTCTCCCCAATGAAAACAATCACTCATAGAAGACCGCTGAAGGCAGCCCTCCAGCCATTAAAAACTAAGCGAAGCGATCTCTTAAGCACCATTTAAACAAGATAATTCACGAAAAATAAAATTATTTATGGAAGAAACACATGAGCAGCATAAATTGCACGGATTTATGCAATGCGCAATATATGTATCTATTGCGCTCGAAGCTGCTATATTTATTTACAAGGACGCCCCATTCTGGGGCTTTTTTGCAAACGCGCTTAATAAGCTAAGCCATATCGCCATTTATCACGAGCTTATTTATAGTAAACTGTCCACACTCTTACTGATCTGCCTGGTCAGCATCGGCACTTTGGCAAAAAAAAAGCAAGACCTTGACCCCAAGAAACATATTATTTATCCTTTGTCGCTGGGCCTATTCCTGTTCTTTGGCAGTATCCTGTATTATAACCGTCCCTCGCCTTTGGCTTTTGCTTATACCACGTGGTTCAACTGGGGTTATATGATCTGTTCACTGGTAGGTGCTATGCTTACCAGCCTTTCTTTGGATAATGTTTCAAAGATGATCCGTTCCGGTTTAGGCAAGGATATTTGGAATGTGGAAGGCGAAAGCTTTATGCAGCCAGTCTTAAAAGTGAACACGCCCCATTCGGTAAATATTCCGATGCAGTTTTATTTTAAAGGCAAGGTAAGGGATGGCTGGATTAATATTGTCAACCCTTTTCGCGGCACCATCTTAATCGGTACTCCAGGTTCCGGCAAATCGTTTGGCGTAGTGAATACCTATATCCGCCAGCTGATCGCTAAAGAGTTTTGCTGCGCGGTGTACGATTACAAATACCCGGATTTGGGTAAGATCGCTTATTACCATTACCTGCTGGCCAAGCAACAAGGTAAATGCAAAAAGCATGGATTTCACGTCATCAATTTGAACGATGTAGAGCGCAGCAGGCGTACCAATCCCTGGCGCAGTGACTACCTGCGTTCGCTCGCTGATGCATCCGAGGGCGCAGAAGGGTTGGTTGAGGCGATGAAAAAGGGCGATAAGGGCGGCGGCAGCGACCAGTTCTTTACCCAGTCGGCGATTAACTTCTTATCGGCATGTATTTATTTTTTCAGCAAATACGAAGGCGGCAAATATTCCAGCTTTCCGCATGTGCTGTCTTTTTTAAACCACTCTTACGAAGATATTTTTAATACACTGTTTTCCGAGCCGGAACTGGTATCGCTGCTTTCGCCTTTTAAAAGTGCTTATGTCCAAAAAGCATTTCCGCAGCTGGAGGGCCAGATCGGTACGCTTAAAATATTTATATCGAGACTGGCGACAAAAGAGACCTTTTGGGTGTTTTCCGGCGACGATTTCAATCTGAAGTTGTCCGATGTCAATAGTCCCGGCATTGTTGTTTTGGCCAATGACCCGAATACACAGAACATCAATTCTGCCTGCTATTCGGTTGTCATGAACCGGATGACCAAGCTGATCAACAGCAAGGGAAATTTACCGTCGGCCTTGATTATTGATGAGATACCAACTTTGTACACCTATAAAATAGAGAACCTTTTAGCAGTCGCCCGCTCAAATAAGGTGGCCATATTAATGGGTTTGCAGGAATTGCCGCAGTTCAATCAACATTACGGAAAAGATACCGCGGCAACGATCACGTCCGTGGTCGGCAACGTGCTTGCTGGCTCCGTGCGCAACAAAGAAACGTTAGACTGGCTGGAACGCTTATTTGGAAAAAATAAACAGATCGGCGAAAGCCTGTCGATTGACCGCAACAAGACCTCAACTTCCCTGCAGGAGAAGCTTGAGCCGCTAATCCCGGCAGGCAAAATGGCTTCATTAAATACCGGCGAGCTGGTGGGGCTGATCGCGGCCGACGTGCAGGAAAAATACACGGGTAAATTTGAGACCTCGGCGATCAACTGCAAAGTTCATTTGCCTAAGCAAGAATTGGAACGGGAAGAAACCGGTTACCGCGAGTTGCCGCTATATTATGATTTTGGCGGCAAAAAGGAAGAAATCCTGCGCCAGAACTTTATGCGCATCAACAATGAAGTCGAAGTGGTCGTCAACGCATTTCGCACACTGCCGCCGCAAGTCGAAATAGTGCCAAAGGCGCGCATGGGTAAAGTAAACAAATAACAACCAACAATTTTTTATGACTGATGACCTGAAAGGTACACCCGTACTGGTGCACCCTGAATTAGGATTTGACCCTGTTAAAAGGCAAGGACAGATCGGCCTGATCACCTGGGCCGACCTGCTGAACGATGATGTCTTCGTCAGCTTTGGTGACGTTACAGGACTATATTCGAGCGACGCACTTCTGGTATTGTTACCCGCTGGTGAGGTACACCAAAACCTCAACCCTATGGCCTCTGAAATGCCGTTTACCGACCTGAAGGCGCTTGCCCTAGTCGAACTCCTTTTGCGCTACTATGGGGAGAACAAAGCTGTGAAGGCAATGGAACTAGTCAGAGATCATCAAAACATCCGGCCATACTGCCTGGATACATTGCAAAATCAAATAGCACAAAACATTACAAATAACTATGGACGTGAATAAATTCCTTTGGTGCTGCCTGGCGGCCCTGCCGCTGCGGCACCTGCAATTAAATTCGCCTTATGGGTATAGGGTACATCCGGTCACCGGTCATTATGCTTTTCACAGCGGTATCGACTTTCGCGCCCATGCTGATAGCGTTTATGCCATATTGGACGGCGTGGTCAGCGGTGCCGGCCATGACCGGCTGCTCGGGATTTACATACGCTTGGACCATGGGGACTTTCAAAGCAGTTACGGACACTTATCGCAAGTGTTTGTAGGCACCGGCGACACGGTTGCTGCAGGTGATGTGATTGCCCTTACCGGCTCAACCGGACGGGTAACCGGAGAGCACTTACATTTCAGCGTAGCTTTTCATCACCACAGCATTGACCCGCTCAAATTCATGCAGGACATTCAAAAACTTAATCAAAATAATAAGGAGACAAAACCATGAGTAACAATTTCAAATCAGTAAATGAACGGGTTAGCGAGAAAATGACCGCTGACCTGAAACGCGGCATCTCGGTCTTTCAAAAGCCCGACAACAGCATGAACAGCGCCATGCCCTTTAACCTGGAAAGCGGAAACCATTATTCCGGCGCTGCCGCGCTGACGCTGCTGATGCAACGGCGGGACGACCCGCGCTGGGCGACCTTCAACCAGGCCAACCGCAACCGGACGGCCGTACTCCCGGAAATGACCGGCACTTTTATCAGCTTCCCATCCAGCTACGCCATCAGGAAGATGGTTGACGACAAGGGCGAGCCGGTCCTGCGCGACAACGGCTCACAGCGTACAGAAAAGGTACGGCTAAAAGAGCCGGAACTGGTAGAGGCCAAGGTATTTAACGGAGAACAGCTGCGCAAGCTGCCGAAATGGGAAAAAGAATCGCAATTGGTTTCACCGGCAGAACGCGCCGAGGCGATCCTGGACAACAGCAAGGTGGCCATTGAGCATGGCGGCGATGATATGCTCTATGACCGACAAAGTGATACGATTGTCATACCCGAAAAGGAACAATTCGCTAACCCGGAACAGTACTTCGCCGAGGCGCTGCACCAGCTTGCGCACCGCACAGCGGCATTGGAACTTAACCAATCGCAGGAAAAATCGGTCGATCAACCGGCAAATAGTAAACTGGAACTGCGTACGAATTTGGCCTCGCTGTTCCTGAGCAAGGAACTGAACCTACCTTATGACCTTAATTACCATGTGGGTTATGTGAACAGCTGGGCACAGATCTTAAAGGACGACCCTGCGGAGTTGTTTAAAGCGGCTGACGATGCACAGAAAATTTCAGATCGTGTAATGGGATTTGAGCAGCAAATCGGGCAAAGACAGGAGGTGCAGCAGGCGCAGCAAAATACTGCTGCCGTGCCTAATCAGTCACCGGCCGAAGCTGCTTTAAACCCGGATAAGCTGAACAAAGGCGAGATCATCCCCTACGACGGCAAGGAGTTTAAGGTGGTGGCCGAATTAAAAAACAAAGTTTACCAGATGCAGGACCTCACCGATAACCGCAAATTCAAAATGAGTTCAAAGGATGCGTTATTCACCAATTTACTGGAAGCGCGGAATTATTCACAGGAAAACGTGCTGAACCGCGATACCAGCAGCGAAGCCATTGAAGAAGACACTTCGTTTGAGGCGGAAAAAAACCAGGGTTACAGCATGGGCATCTAAAAATAAATCAACATGATAAAGAAAGTATTTGATCAGCAGGATCTTCCTTTGGAAGACCTGCAAAAAATCCATTTGGCGAGCAATCGCGAATTGCTGTTGGACCGCGATGACCTTAACGCGCTGCTCACGGGCAGGCGAACCGATATGCTACGGCTTGAGAATTTGGAGTTGGACGGCGCGTTGATTAAAGAACTGGATGCGAAGTTATCGCTGCAGTTGCAGCCAGATGGCAACCTTAAATTGTTATTACATCCCATCCATCTCGAACCTGAAGTGCCGCCATTTTTGAACAGCACGCAAGCGGAGATGCTCGAAAAAGGTGACATCGTCAATTTGCAAACAATGATCTTTGACGACGAGGGCAATCCGAAAGAAGTATTGGTAGAGTTTGATAAGGATACCAATGAATTTATCGTTACCGACACCGAAAAAATTCAGGCCCCCGATATGGTCAATGGCATCCCGTTAACGGCTGAGGAAAAAGAAAGATACAAAAAGGGCAAGGAAGTGGAGGTAGCCGACGGCACGACGTTCCAATATTCGGGTACTGAGAAACAGGGCATGCGTTCCGACAAGCTCGCGCTGGTTGCCTCGATCCTGATCGATGGCGGTGTGTCGTATTTGTTGTATAATGGTTTAAACGCCTTGCTCGGTAACAAAAACGAAGAAAATGCCAAACGCGGCTTCGGCAGGAACTATCACGCTGCGGTACAGGATATGCAAAGGCAGGAAGCAAGGAACTTCACGCAATCGGTGGAGGATGGCCACAGCGAGGGATACGGCGAAACAATTTCCCGCTGATGCATCCGTTTTTAACCCGGTTGGGGGTTGATTTGCAGGTGCAGCAATTTTTTGAGCCATTTTTTAGGACGGATGAAACCGGTAACCTCCTGTTCGATTATGGTGATGGCCTGGAGCATTTTGGTTTTGCCTTTCACAAGGTGCCGCTTTCCCAAAATTTTTGGATGGCGGGCAACCGGAACTTTTCTCAGGTCAGGCAGGTCGTGATCTGCGCCTCCGCTATGGAAGCGGTTTCCTGGCTGAAAAATAAGCAAGCTGCCTTTTCCAGTTGGGAAGGGCTGTTGTTCCTTTCGGCCGGCACTGCTGTCCAGCCAGTTCATGGCCAATGGCTACATCAGCATTTGCATCATCAGGAGTTCCGGTTGGTGTTTGGCCGCGACTTGCTTGGCCGTATTGCCGACCTAAAATTGGCTGCGGCAATCCGCGGCTGGCCAGTCGAGATATACCATGACTACGAAAACATTTTGGTTAGCTTCCGTTCACGGGCTTTTTCTTTCAGCCAGGATGCGTTCAGCCTCCATGCTTTTGAAAAAACGGCCAAATGCCGTTTTGGTGTCCCTGCCGATAAGCCAAAGGGTTTTAACAATTACTTCGATCAGGTGAAGGCGTCCGCCTTTCCCACCTCTAATCCTTAAATACATGGAAAATCAAATCTTAAATATGCCGCAGGTGATCAGCCTGCGGCCTGCCGCGGTATTCGCTTTTATTAAAGTGTTGCCGCTGCTTATTTGTACGCTTAGCTTTTTATTTTTGGCCTGGTGGGTTTACCCAGCTTTGATATGGCTGGGCTTGCTGGCTTTAGTTATGGCTTTGTACCGCTTCAGCTATACCCGCACCATCCGCTATCTGATTACGCCGGAAGTGGTCCGGGTCAGCCGCGGCATCTTTTTTAAGCGGACCGACCAGGCGGAACTCTTTCGGGTCAAAGACTATATCATTACGCAATCATTTCTGCTGCAGCTGTTCCGTCTAATGGACCTTGAACTGCGCAGTACCGACCCCCTTAACCCGGTCATCTGGTTACGGGGTATCCCGCATTCGAACCTCGTGGATTTCATCCGCGAAAATGTGCAGGAGGGCCGCCGGTATAACAGAATTTACGAGATCAATTAACACTTTTTGTAAAAAGGCTTTCTATAAGCTAATTATTTTAGTATATTTATAGTATGAAAACGGCAATATTCTTCCTCTTTACCACCTTTGTTTCCATTGCCTGTCTGGAGACAGCTTTAGGCTCCAAACAGCCCGTCCTGCTTTATGTCATCGGCTTAGGCGTATGGGCATTGTTCGCTTGGTATTGTTTAGGGCGCATGAAAAAGAAGGCTGAAAGACGCCGCCATGAACAGCAGTTCCGGAATTTTATGCGTTTTCAAATACGAAAACCGGACCATTAAATTATCAATTTTTTTGATAGTTGACACTAGAAGATCTGCCCGCGATTGATTTATCATCAACCGCGGGGTCGATTTCGTCATACGCCCGGTCGTTAATTGGGTTGACTTGGTTATTGAGATTCTGTTAAAATATTCATAATTATAGGTCATTTTATCTTTTTGCTGTTTAAATGTTTTGTCCTTTAGTTGTCGTTATGTTAAGTCGGGAGCTGGTAGCACCATTTTCAAAAAGTGCCAGGAGACCGTCGCCTAGGGTAATATTTTTATTAAATAAATAATTATTTATTTAATAGTTAAAGTTATTACTTTGGCCCCTTAATTGTTACTGACGCCACTTTTAATGAAAATAGGCCTTAAACTCCGTTTGATACGCCACAAAGCCCAATTAGACCAATGCCAGCTTGCTACAAAATTAAGTTTAAGTGTCGCTGAATACTCTGAAATTGAAAACGGCCTGTGCGAATTAAAAACACCTGTTTTAGAACAGTTGTTTGAAGTTTTCGGGCTAACCGAGGAACAGTTTTTTTATTGGCAACCACTTGAAAAGGATTATAGGCTATGATTTAGCAGATCAATACAAAGCTGTCTTTTGCCAAAATATGCTTACGCTGCTATTGCCTAAGAAATCAATGTTATTGTTTCACCCGTGGAAAGTGTTATCGTTTCCTCTTCGCTCTCAAGGGTTTTTAACTTGAAAACAGCATCGGTATATTTTTTAGAATCATCTTCATTAGAAAATATTTTCTTGGCTTCATAAGCCATCAGATTGTACGGAGAATAAAATATCGGGCCGAAAATATTTTGTATTGACCGAATTATGATTTTGACTGTTTCCATAGTGTTCTAAATATACAAAACTATCACCTAATTTACAATTAAGAGATTTTTATTATATCCTCTTTATCCGTCGTAAAACGCAGGGAAAGTTTTTCTGATATTATGGATAGTATCTGTTTTTACTTTGTTGGGATGAAAGTGCCATCCTACAATTCGGGCGATCGGTACGAAAAAGAGTTTTGCCAAAAGATCAAAGACAATAAGGGACGTTTTTTAGAATTTATATCAACTTTAACATAGATCATATTTTATCTTGCATCAAATGAAACAAGGAAAGCCAGAAACAAAAGCAGCGTTACTGGAAATTATCGACCTGTCGGAGCGGGCAAAGAATTCTTACCAGCGCGACCGGACAGGCAATTCACAGTCGGACTGCATCTTTTATGAATTAGATAACTGTTGTGAACTGTTTTATCCGGGACGCTATAAAGGCGGCCTTTACCGGGAGCCAGTTGGCTTTGTTTTCCATTATAACTAACCAGGCGAAATGGAAGAAGAAATACCGCTGGAGGAGCTAAAAAGCTTTTGTGAAAATTATGATGTGCCTTTGCCCCAAACTGTTCAGCTTGGCCCCGGCGTAAAGGTCTTGAACGGTTCTAAATTTATTGCCAGTCCCCTTGCTGTTATCATAGCGCAGGAAAAAAACCCTGCTTACAGAGGTTTTAAGACAGGCCTCGTTAAACTGAAAGCCCTGCTTAGTGCAGAGGAAATCCCATCCGCGGACAAGGAACGGCCTGCATAGCAAACCAGGTTAAGCAGTGCCGGGGCCAGTAAAAGCTTTTTTCATCTTGTTTTTTATGTTTCCCATTTATTTTTCTCTTTTTGCCAGCTCCTGCAAGCGGCCCGGTTCGTTTTCTTAATCCCGGACACACCCCCGCGCACAAATAAGTCATGAAGGATGGCAAGCAAAGTTCGCCGGTCAGCCCGGAAACGGTGGCCATTGCCCTCACCTAGCCCGCGCGCCAAGGTAGAACCAAAAAATTTAGAGCTTTCACGGCATAAATTCTCCTTCCACTTCGTTGCTCTACGTTTCAGTCCGATTTATTCCATGTTCCTAAAATTTTGTTGCTCTCCACCTTGCCCTAATTCCGATGCTACCGGCGGCAAGGCGCCATAATTCATCACTTAATTAACTAAGACAATTATGGAAACCTCCACACAAATCAATCTTTTCCAGGTAGCAGAAGTACAGATCACCTACACGCCCAAGTTTAAAATATCTTCCAGGCCACATATTGGCTCCAGCAAAGACACGCACGAGATATTCAGGGACAACTGGACACCAGGGACAATAGAGCACCACGAAGAAATGAGGGTTATGCTACTTAACCGGGCGAATAAAGTATTGGGCATTTATACCGCTGGCAAGGGCGCAATAGCAGGCGTTGTCTGCGACCCGAAAATGATTTTCCAAGCAGCTATCCTGGCAAATGCTTCGTCCATCATCCTTGCCCATAACCACCCGTCCGGTAACCTTAAACCCAGCCCCGCTGACCTGAACCTTACCAAAAAAATTAAAGCAGGCGCAGACCTGATGGACATTGTGTTACTGGACCACCTGATCCTAACGGAAGGGAATTACTTTTCCTTCGCAGATGAAGGGCTATTGTAGCCTTTAAAACCCTTCGGGTTTTTTTAGCATAATTCTGAATCATGGTGCTATTTAACCTTGAAAATGTGAAATAATTGTCGTTTGCTTTAGCTATTATGAAATTGAACCTTGTTACTTATCACCTAAACAAACAGCATTGAAGGGCAAAAGCATTATGAATTGTTTGGCAATTCTCCATCCGGAAGTTCCTGAATTTCCTCTAAAGAGTTATCAATCGTAATAAAGTGAATGTTTATGTTTAAGATGTTTTTGTAAGCAATGCTGAAAATATCTCCTGGTATTTCGTATGTCTCATTGTTATTTAAACCTTGTTCCGGTACATCCCTGCTACCAACACTGCTAAAATCCCTTTTAAGGGTATCCGTAAGATACACTCTTTCCAGTTCTCCATTTGTAAAGTCAAAGTTAGCCAAATACCCGGAGTAAATGACAGTACCGGCCTTAGTATCTACAACAACATCGATAAAAATAAGGTCCGTTTCTTCTATTTCATTATAATAACCATTAAATAGATACCACCATTTATTATATAAATTCAGTACAGGATATTTCGCGTGCCACTTAGTTATAATCAATATTTTTCTAAATATGCGGCCTAGTAAAACCATGGCGAGCACAAGGCAAATGTTATAATAGGAAAAGCTTTTGACAGCACTATGAAATTCTTCATTTGATACTTTCTTTTCCAGATCCTTTAGTTCGCCACCTAAAAGTTTGATTAAAATATCAAAACGAATTTCATAGGGGATAAAATGTATCGCAACAGCATGTATAAAAAGAGAAAATACAGCGGCACCCAATATACCCTCGAATAATGAAAATTTAGGAATTGCACGAGGGTATTTCCCCAAATAGAAAGAAAGATAAAAAATAATGGGTGGAATAAGAAGAATGGAAATTATTACAGCGCTAAGGGCTATATTCATTTAACCTGAAAAGCCTTTTGAGCTACACTTCTCGCAGAAACAGTTTTTTTTCCAATTTTAACAACTATGCCATCTTTAGAAGAAAGATTACTTCCGCTTGCAGCAATTACTTTAGCAAGCTCCATTGAGGAATAACCTTTGCTTAAAAAGGCTTGACCTTTAGGGGAAATTTTAACGTTAGTCATGGTTGTTTGCTTACTGTAAAGATATAACATCACAAATCAATTTGCAAGGGCATTATCAACTTTTGTAACCACTATTTGTTTTCACCCCCTCTCAAAGACGTGTTTGCCATTAGCTCGTTTGAAATAAGCTATTACGATTAAACGAAGGGTTTCCGTGTAATCAGGGTTTTACAAGTTAAGAATGAGATTTAGTAAGATTTATTTATGAAATCCTGAATATCGCTTAATATCTTCTGTTATAATTGTCAGTGATAGTACAGTTTACAAATGGCAGGCAACGGTTTGGGGCTTTGCGAAGGTGGGGAAATCGAAGTACAAATGTTCAATTTAGCACCCAAGTTCAATAGAATTCCAATGCTCAAATTTAGTACAAATGCCCCACTTTTGCAAAACCCATGTTGTAGGCAGTTTTTTTCAATTCTTTTGTTCAGTAAATATATAGAGCAGCATATGTGTCTTTTTTTTAGAGTTTAATTCGTCAGGAGCAGTATAAACATAATTGATTTTTAGTACTGGGTGTTTTTCTTCAAATGCTTTAATCGTTTTTTCCCATACTAATTTGTCTGCCAAAAAAGGAAAATCAAATTTATAAACTCCTTGAACTACTTCTTCGCCATGCACAGGTTGGCTTTTATTTGAGAAAGTAGTATTTGAAAAGTTTAGTATGGAATAGGATGTAACGACCGTTAGAAAAATGCCTACCAATAATGCTATTTTAATGTCTTTGGAAAAAGAAAATTTTATTACTCTTTCTTCGGTTAGAGTATTATATTTATAAACTACCCAAGAAACTATCAATATTATCCAAAATATTCCGTGTTCAAGCAACTGATTTCTATCTCCAAAAACTTGGTCGCCTATTGAAAATAGACTGAACAATAATACAGAAAATGAAATTCCTCTATAAAACCACTGTTCAGAACTTTTGTCCTTCCCATTATATAGGTTGTATAATGAAAAAAGATAACAAACAAAAACCAATACTTCTATAGAAGAAATTCCTGCTAATGCTATCGTAGCAAATATTGGGTCAGTGATTTCCAAAGAAGCAAAGAACTTTATAAATAGTGTATAAAAATCTGCTCCCACCCAATATGGATATACATCAGGAATGATTTTATCTATGACAGTTAGAGTCCCAAAAAATGTCCAATAGATTAGGATAAAGTAGCGTATTAAAGTTTTCTCTTTCATTTTTTGTTATCTGTTTGAATGTAAATAATAAGACCATCTGCTTCGCCTAATCTTAAAGTGGTGGGTGCAGTATAAATATAACTTATACTTAAATTTGGATTATCCTTTTTAAATTTTGCAATGGTGTTTTCAAATGCTTTGCTACCTGCAAGAAAGGGAAATAAAAATTTGTATTTGTTTTCGTCTATTTGTATTGCTTTTACTGCTTCGGTTCTTTGTTTAAAGGAAGTTTGATTATGGTGAAATATTGAAATAGTCGTAACGGCAATTAGCATTATCGTCAGAGCAGTTGCTCCTGAAAATTGTTTTTTTTCTATTGAAAAATTATCAAAAATTTGAATTTTGTCTATGCGTATAAATATAATCCAAGAAAGAAGCGTCATAAACCAATATATACCGTGTTCCAAAAGTTCAGAGTGGTCTCCAAAAATCTGGTCACCAATCGAAAAATAAGTAAAAATAATTAGCGTTAAAATAATTCCAATAAAAAACCACCAACGAGTGGAATCAATATTTTTCTTTATAAAATGATACAAAGCACCAGAAAAAAAAACAAAAGCAAAAATTTCTAAACCAGCAGTGATAATCAATGCAACATTTGCAATGATTGGATTGCCAAGACCAAGCGAATCGAAAAATCTTTCGAACGTTGCAAATCTGTCCTTACCTACAAATAAAAAATGGCTTCCTCCAATTATTTTGTCGAGAACACTTAATAACCAAAATAATAACCAATAAATGAGGAGTAAATATTTTATTAGTTCCTTGCCAATTATTTTGTTATTTCCGACTAAAGTTTTATTTTCCATTTGTGTCTCTCGTTTGTTAATATCCGACTTTAAAATTTGCACGCTGTTTTGTGAAATTGCCTACAACGGACAGGGCTTGCCGAAGTGGGGGTAATAGAATTCCGTCCGCCCCGGCTAACTGAAGCTAAATTTATAAATAAAAGTTGATGATTTGCACATAGCTAAATTGATAACGTCAAGCTGGATATGAAGCCAAATTGAAAAACAAAAAGTTGAAACACGGCTTCCGTCAGCCCCCATTTTGGCAAACCCCATGTTAGCTGCATACCCTTCGTCGCTACGAACAGCAGGAAGTTCCCATTTGTATAGGCGGACACTTTACAGAACCATAACTACAAAACACACAACAGTCGCCCTCTTTAGGTTTAAGTCGTGTCTTGCAGTTTGTACATTCATAAAAAAATTGGCAAGCATCTGTTGGCATTGTTTCTTCTTGTCTGTGTCCACAGTTAGGGCAAGTGATAACTGATTTAAGTATGACTGTCTTTTCCATTTTATTTGTTGTTGATTATTGAAGTTACTTTATAGCCAATAGCATTTACTGCATTTGCAATACTGTCAACCGATATTTTGCTATTGTCAAACTTAACAATTGCATTTGCATTATTATAAGAAGTGTTGGCTTCAATAACTCCATTTACTTTTGAAAGTTCACTGTTTATGTGTGCTGTACAGCCTTCGCAATCCATTCCGCTAATGTTGAATTGAACTGTCTGAATATTGCTTTTGTCAACCACAATAACTTTTGTCTGCCGCGGCTTTGGATAAAATACTTTAGCATAGTAAGGAAAGGCAATAAGCAATGCTGCAATGATTGTTATGATACCAAGAAATGTTTTTGTCTGCCAAAATGATTTTTTGTTGTCTGTCTCACAATCGCAATCAACTTGTTCTTGTGGTTTAAGTTTTTGATACCATGCAAACGCAAAAATTAAAACCGTTGCACTAATCAAATAAGGTCTGTAAGGTTCAATCCACGAAAAGGAAGAAGCAAGTCCACTTGCACCGCCAAGAAATGCAAGCACAGGAGTTATGCAGCAAAGTGAAGCCGCAATTGCGGCAAAAATTCCTGCTATCCAACTTTTGTTGTTTTTTGTTATCGTTGTCATACAGTTTGTGTCGCTAAATTTTGTTGATTGATGATTTTGAAAAAAGGTCGCAATATTTTCAGATTTTCACTACGCAAAGAATAGAAAATGGTTTGTCCTTTTTTCCTTGCCTCAATGATGTTGCCGTCTTTAAGTTTGCGTAAATGTTGAGATATCGCTGGGATGCTCATTCCTAAAATGTCGCTAAGGTCGCAAGGGCAGAGTTCATTTTCTTCTTCAAGTAGAAAAAGGATTTTAAGTCTCACTTCGTTACCTGCCAAAGCAAGAACTTGCCCCAACTGTAAAAATGATTTTGAATTTGCCTTTAATTTTTCTCGGCAACTTTTAATCTGTTCTATGTCCGCCTGTAACCTGATGCAAGTATCATTTGTCATTGTCTAACTGATTTGTTAGGTCAAAGTTAAACAAAGATTTATTATTTAAGCAAATACTTAAATATAAATGTCGGCAGGTTTACAAAATTGTCTTGAAGTGTCGCTAAAAATTGTCTGGTTGCTTACTTGGAGAGTGTCCAACAGGGTTGCAGCTAACGGCCGCGGCTTGGCGAAGAACCGATATTTGAAACCCGTCTGCCGAAACCAAAGTTAAATTAATGTTCCAATGTTGATGCTTCTTTTACCGGCTAAATTTTGTTCCTTCTGCCGAAACTGAAGCATAATAGCAAAACAAAAGTTCAACAACTTCCGTCAGCCGGTTTTTTGCCAAACCAATCCTATGTAAAAACAACAAGTTTAAAATCAGAATTTTGACTAAGCTATCTTGGTTTAAAAAGCAAGCGTTTCGGAAACGGACAATACAAGATGCGTACTTCGCTTTTTTGTATTGTCTAAATTAAACAATACAAAACACGCAATCTGTTTTTATCTGCCATTTACAAATGAAATCAAGCAGTCAGTTGTGTCGGTATTTTTATGTAACTTAAAAAGCTTACTAGATACTGATCTTTAGAATAGTCCTACAATTTTCTTTTGAAGAAATATTTTGAGTGTTCATTTAAACGAAGGAATTCGTGTATAGTTAGCGGGGACAAAATCAAAATTTAATATACATGTTATATGTTCGGCATAAATACATATATGCCTATAGCCTGGTCGGAATACTATAATGGTTTTGATTGATCCATTTTGCTGGTTTTGCTTTTGTCAGCTCCTTTTTTCGCTGGTAGCACTTGGTTTATAATGAATGTATTTATAAACAGTCGCATTGCTGGCAATGTCCAAGGTCTTTCTGATCTCCGAAATGCTGATCTGCGAAGCATACAGCTTTTTAACCGCTTTCATCTTTCGCTCGCTTTCTTCTGTTAGCCCTTTTGGCCTTCCCCCTATCCGGCCTCTGGCTCTTGCTGCAACAAGTCCTGCCCCGGATCTTTCCATTTGAACCGTCCTTTCATTCTCTGCCATGATTGCATTCATGCTAAACCAAAGTTTACCCATGGCTGTCGAGGTATCAATCCCTTCCGTCACAGATACAAAACGTATTTTTCTTTCACTAAGTTCAGCCATTAGTTTGATCAGTTCCCAGGCAGTACGGCCTAAACGGTCGATCCTCCAGACAATAACGGTATCCCCGTCCCGGAGCTGTTCGTAAAGTGTGTTCCATTCCTCCCTATACTTCACGCCACTTTCCTTTTCAAAGAACAATTTATCGCAATGTTGCTTTTTCATCGCGTCTTCCTGCAGGTCGTAATTCTGAATCGTTTTTGATACCCGTATATAGCCGAAAGTCATCCTGTATAAATTTCTTGTTTTGTTTCTATTTACTGTTTTGTCTCCAAATTTAGCAAATCGTTACAAATAAACCTACAAAGACGATGATTAGGTGTAATTTAATTCGTGTCATAGTTTAATGTAACAGCTAAAAGAGAAAAAACCGGCGTTTAACAGGAGAGAGCCAATTACACGGAAACCTTCGTTTAAATGTAATTCTTGAAAATAAATAAACTCACTTAAATAGGTTGCTACCTTACTTTGATTTCTTAACGGATTTTCTTAACTAGTGCTTATGTTGATAGTTCGGAATTTGTCTATATTGTCAAAAAAGTAATGAAAACGGCCGTTAGTTTTACAAACGCCCATTAGTTAAAAGATCGCCTGAATTCCAATGGCGAAAGGTTAGTTTTCGTTTTAAATAACTTGCTAAAAGATTGTGAATGCTCGAATCCCAGTTCGTAGACCACTTCACTTACCGACAGGTTGGTGGCCGATAGTTTTTCTTTCGCTTTTTCGATGAGCTTATGATGTTATGCGCAGTTTTTCTGTCTTACCCTTATAATTGTTATCTACAGTATAAAATTTGAAAGACTATACTGAAATTCTTTCGCCTATATTCATCCACAAAATTTGGTTTAATGTGTCAGTATGTTGCTCTCTTAGAATTTTTTCAGGATAGAAGATCGGTTCGTCGCTAAGGTCAAAAGTACCATAGTGCATCGGTATCCATTGTTTTGCATTTAGGTCTTTAAATGCTTTAATTGCGTCAGAGGGTCCTGTATGTGCTGAATTCATAAACCATTGTGGTTCACAAGCACCAATACCTATCATGGCAATGTCTATTCCATAATTGTTGCCAATATCAGTAAAATGAAGCCCATAACCACTGTCACCGGCAAAGTAGATGTTTTTGTTGGACACTTTGTCTTGTATCATAAACGAGCCCCAAAGGTTGATGTTAGTATCGGTAAGCCACCGTCTTGACCAATGTTGAGATGGCAAAAAATCAATTTTTAATATTTCAGGAGTGTTGTATTGTTGATACCAACCTGCTTCTTGAATTTGATTCTTCAAACCCCAGCTTTTCAGGACTTTGCCAATTTCTAAACCCGTAAGAATTACCGCACAAGGATTGTGCTTACATATTTGTAAAACACTACTTTTATCTATGTGGTCTCGATGATTATGCGAAAGTAAAAGGTAATCTACATTGTTTAATTCCGGAATATTAAAAGGAACTTTTGTATAGCGTTTTAAAAATCTGTTTGGTGCAATAACCGGATCAATTAGTAAGCGTTTGCCATTTAAATCAACAATAAAAGAAGCATGACCAATGGGGATAATGGCATTGCTGTTTTTATTTGAGATATTCTTTATTTGCTGAAAACTCAGTGGCGATTGCTGGCCTTTTTTGAACTCAGCAAGTGGTTTATCACTTCGCTTCCAACGCCACACATCACCAAATCCTTTTACGTCATCGCCATACAAATTCGTGTACAAGCCCTTACCGTTTAGTTTGTTGCCTTTCCAGCCTAATTTTACAAATTTTAATTCGCCATCAAATGTCTTTAATGCCATAGGTTAATTCAAAAATATTAGTGCAGTCATCAATTGAAAACATCAATTGAAAATTTAAACTTACTTAACGGAGTTTTGATGATTCTTCGTTTGGTTGTAAATGAATAAGTGCTTTAGTGTCATTCCATAGCACCATCATAAGCAGTGCAAATTGCATTCCGATTGATCGAAACTCAACATTAGGCAGATTCGCTTTAAGGTTCGTCCAGAAATTATAACCTAAAATTCCTTCAGGCTGGAAAGGAAGCGATGGTTCCAGACCGAAAATACCTATTTTCGCTTTTGCCAGCACAAGTTCGGTAATTGCCTGAATGACGTTAGCTGAACGACGGCCTATCCGAATATTTTCTGAAGTTACTCAGGCATCACTGCCGGCCTTCATGTGGTCAAGCACAAACATCGGTGCGGGTAAAAGCACGAGTGGCACACCATTTTTAGGCAAAAGTACCGTGGTACCAGGGCGGGTATTTGTAAACCAGGTATCATAAGAATAGCCTACTGGACCGGAATCCTCATGTTCACCGACAATCAGCATCGCGTCGAGATCATTATTATCCATAAATAGGTTTGCCAAAGCCCATCGACGGTCGCGCTCAGCAAAAGAGAAGGCCGGAATGGCGTTAAATTGTGCGGTTATATTAGTGTTGTTTGATTCCATGTTATTGTCTTTTTGATACAAGACCGCCATTAGGCTCCTGATGATCCTTTATGTTTAACTTTATCTAAAACCTGATTTACTGTACTAGTTGAATGACTGCCTGAATTCTAAAGGCGAAACGTTGGTTTTTTTCTTAAATAAATTACTAAACGACTGGGAATGTTCAAAGCCCAACTGATATGCAACTTCACTTATAGATAAACTGGTGGTCGATAATTTTTCTTTCGCTTTTTCAATGAGTTTGTTATGTATGTGTTGCTGCGCGTTTTGTCCTGTAAGGGAACGAAGCATATCACTTAAATAACTTGGAGACAGGTTTAAGTGTTCGGAAAGAAAGCGAACTGTCGGAATCCCCTGCATTAATAATTTTTCGCCCGCAAAATAATCGTCTAACATTATTTCCAACTTCTGTAACAAGTTATTATTTACCGCTTTTCTTGTAATAAACTGACGTTTGTAAAAACGATTGCAGTAATTAAGCAGTAATTCAACCTGTGAAATAATCACATCATGGCTGAAATCATCTATTCTGCTTTTTAATTCATTATCAATTATTTTAAAAATTGACATAATGGTTTCCTTTTCCTGATCTGACAGGTGTAATGCTTCATTAACAGCATAGGAAAAGAAGCCGTGCTGTTTGATTTTCTTTGCTAAAGGATAAGATAATAAGAAATCGGGGTGGAAGAGTAAAATATAACCTGAATTCACATTGTCATCAGGACTTTCAAATATCTGATTTGGAGCTGAAAACACCATGCCGCCTTCACCAAAGTCATAATAATTCTGGCCATATTTAGCCCTGCCAGAAACATTTGTTTTATAGGCAACTTTGTAAAAATTCAGAATCAATAAACCAGATAATATATTTGGTTCAATTTTGATATCTTTAATATCGATAAAACTGATCATCGGGTGCAGGGGCTTTGGTAGCCCGAGCACGCGGTGAAAGTCAGATAAAGAGTTAAACCTTTGGGGTAAATTCTCTTCCTTTTTCATATAAATTTTTATTAATTATAACCGATAATATTTTAACTACCGGTTATAATTTACTGTTGTGTAATTATTATTTGCTTTGGGCAGCATTTGAGACGGATTCCCAAGCTTCCCAAGTTGCCAGTCGGTTGGCATATGCGGTTCGCGTTAATGGCAAGCTTTGGTTTCCAAGGAATAACCGCAGTGGCGGGTTTTCTGCATCTATCACCTTCAAGATGGCTTCTGGCGTCGCTTCCGGATTACCTTTTTCATGTTTTCTTAAACTTTCGAATAATTTCGCTTTAAAATCACCATAAATGTCCATGCCTGCAGAAACTTTTAAAGATTCGGGAGTTCCAAACTCAGTAGCGTAAGCACCGGGTTCTATCAAAGTTACTTTTATTCCGAAAGGTTTAACTTCAGCAGCCAAGCTCTCATGGATAGCCTCAAACGCCCATTTTGCCGAACAATAATATCCGATTATCGGAACTGCTACAAGTCCAAGACTGCTTGATGTACCTAATATATGTCCATGGCCCTGTTTTCTTAGAAATGGTAAGGCTGCTTGAATGACAGACAGGGGGCCAAAAATATTTGTTTCATAAAGTGCCCGAACATCGTCTGCACTTGCTTCCTCAATTGTGCCGACCAGTGAATAGCCTGCATTGTTAAAAACGATATCAAGCCTTCCGAAGTGATCGTAAGCTTGCGCTACGGCTGTTTTCACCTGATCGGGATTATTTACGTCCAGCTCCAAGGTCAGCACATTTTCACCGTACTTTTCTTTAAGGTCAGCAATACTTTCCAGGTTACGTGCTGTAGCAGTAACCTTATCACCACGCTTAAGGGCTGCTTCTGTCCAAATGCGTCCAAAACCACGCGAAGTACCTGTTATGAACCAAACTTTATTAGTTCCGACAGAAGTTTCATTTTTTTTTTCCATAATGTTTATCTTGTAATTAATGATACATCAAAGGTCATTAAATAGGAAATACTCCTTGTAGTCTAATTGAGGAATTTAGTAACCAAATTGAGGATGTAAGAAAAAAATGAAAAGCTTTGATACAAATGAAATAACCTAGTTAAAGCCCTTCCTAACTAAATGAGTGATTGAAATAAAATGCAAGGCTAAAGTCACCTCTATAAATAAAATTTGCCTATAGTTCAGCTTTTGGTACAACCACTTTAGTTTAGTGACTAGAAACAGTAAACATTAGTTAAGAAATCAAAGTAAATAATAGGAAGGTTTGTTTAACACTAAAAATCTTCTACTTAACATAAAGGTAATTACAAGACACGTAGAAATACACAACATTGTCCCCGGCTACCTTGGATTACACGAATTCCTTCGTTTAAATGAACAGTCGAATTATTTCTTTAAAAGAAAATCGAGGTATAGGAAAATACTCTATACCCTTACCATGCCTAAAACTTCAAAGTACAAACAAATTATTGGAGGATATATTAATGTAGAAAATTTTACTTTGATTAATATAAATAAAAGGAAGCTTACACTAAGTATAACAAGTGAGTATCAAGGAATCTGTAAAGTAAAGAATTTGTTGATAATTGAATGTTGTTACTCCAACTGGAATCGTCAACGTTCTTAGGAGCCAGTAAAATGCTTGAAAATTGGCTCGAGATTCTTTATATTTGAACATAAAAACCGTAAGTCCATGGGTACTATTGAAGAATTAAATGCTATTGGTGGCACTGTTGTAAGACGGCTGAGGAGGAAGAAACTCGAAAGCGGGAAACCGTTTTTGATCTGGTCAAGCGAGTTGCCTAAAAACCAAAGTTACCTGGAGTATCCTGATCAGTCTATCAAAGTCGTAACGGTGAGCCCTGATTTAAAGTCATTCCATCTCGTTCGTGAACTTACTCAAGTTCAGATAGAAATTATCAGAAGAAAGTTTAATCTGCTATAAATGCCTGGCCTGTACATTATAACAGGTTCCAACGGCGCGGGAAAATCTACAGTTGGCCCTGGATATCTTCCAAAAGTAATTCATAGCAATTATTCAATTTTTGACGGAGATCTTCTTTACACACGAAAACTCAGCGAGTTATTTCCGAAAGTAACTCGTTCTGCTAAATATGCGCGCCGGGATGCGCTCAATTATGTCGTTGAATTATTCGAACAACAAACCGAAGCCGCGTTGATCAATAGAGAAGATTATGTATATGAAGGTCACTTTACTAACGATGAAACGTGGGAAAAGCCAAAGGAATTTAAGAGAGCAGGTTACAGCATTCATCTAATCTTCTTTGGACTGAATAGCCCGGAGATATCTCAATTCCGGGTTACAGAACGTGTAATAGAAGGCGGCCACTATGTCGATCCGCAAACGCTTCATAACAACTTTTATGGCAATTTACAAAAATTAAATGTGCATCATGACTTAATTGATGATCTGACCATTATAGACACATCTGAAATTAATCACAAAATTCTATTCAAAACTATTGGGCATCAGGTAGAATTTCATGTACCGCAAGATGAACTCCCCGCTTGGTTCATTGATCATCTTCCATCAATTGTGCAGTTGTTTACTCAGCACATACAATAACAAAAAGGTATTGCTTTATCAGCCTAAATAACATCCTATTTCAATAAAAGCGATTGTGTTACTATAATTCATTGATTACGCAGTATTTTTTGTGGGTATCAAAACCTCCTACAACGCCTAATATTGTTGAAGAATAATGGTGGAATTTGAAAAACCTTACCTAGTATCCCATTTTACCAGTAAAACCAGGATTACACGAATTCCTTCGTTTTTTTGTACGCCTGAAATATTTCTTTAAAAGCAAAATCTTGGGGATAAACCAATGTTAGCTAACGATATGAAAAACAATCTAACGTGTTAAATCACCCAGCAGGAGTGGGGCTATTTTTAAAGTGTATAGAAAAACATCGCTGTTCTTAAAGGTTCCCACCACGCCTCTCCCATTTTTTACAAAATCAAACAATTGATTATAAGTATCAGGGTATAATATGGACATGAGAAAAATTTACCTAAGGCTAGGTCATTAAAAAAGAGGTTAGTACCCTTACCAACCTCTTGTAATTTATGAAATACTATCTTTTCTGTTATTTAAACATTATAGTAAGTACTGAGCTAAATGATGAATAATACCGCTTGACTATTATCACAGTCATTAAAAATTTTTAATTAATTTGGTATCTATATTATATAATCAATTTGCCCCACTAATTTGTTTATCCGCTAATACGAAAACTCTTTTCACCTATAACACGTAGAGTAGCATTTAAGCCTTTTCCGAGCGCTATAGGCATATCTATTAATCTAACGCCTGCGGCTTTTGGACCAACACTATCCGTACCGTTTGGATCTGGATAATAGTCATTCGAGTGTGGGAAAGAAGCCAGATTGCTGTGCGGACCTCCGCTTCCTCCATCATCTGGTGCAGGATAATAAGCATCTGGATCCGGATAATTTCCGTTTGGGTCCGGTTTTCCACCATCTTTTCCTTCTTCCACAACTGGAATATTGTCTGTTTGATTTTTTCCTTCTTCGATTTCGTCGTCTGGAATTGTAGGTCCGGTTTGTCCCGTTCCTCCGGACGAATCTCCAGGGGTAACTGGGTCGCCTTTAGGCTCTTCATCTACTGCAGCACCTATCATTATACCTATACCTACTACTAGTGCTACAGCTGCTACTACAACTTTAGCCTGAGGTGGAAGTAATTGGTATAAGGCAGCAGCGCCACCGCCAGCAAGAGCCAGTCCCACATCATCACTAACAGTAGTCGTTTGTTCTTTGGGAGACTTTCCGCGTGCAAATGGGCCTCCTAGTTGTGGGCCACCACTGCCGAAGCCAAAAGAACCTTGTCCCAATCCCAATTGACCAAAAGTTGAACCGCCAGATGTTTCAAAACCGCCAGGGATGTAGTCGCCTTGACCTGAACTAAAACCGCTGGGACCGTTATTTCCCTGGCCTGAACCAAAGCCGCCAGGACCGTTACTTCCCTGGCCTGAACCAAAGCCGCCAGGACCGTAACCTCCCTGACCAAATCCAAAACCGCCAGGACCGTTACTTCCCTGGCCAAATCCAAAGCTGCCAGAACCGTAACCTCCCTGACCAAATCCAAAACCGCCTGGACCGTAACCTCCCTGACCTTGACCAAAGCTGCCTGGACCGTTATTCCCCTGGCCCGAACCAAAACCGCCTGGACCGTAACCTCCCTGACCTTGACCAAAGCTGCCTGGACCGTTATTCCCCTGGCCCGAACCAAAACCGCCTGGACCGTAACCTCCCTGACCTTGACCAAAGCTGCCTGGAATATAGCTAGTTTGACCGTATTGATTAAATTTACCAATGCTACCGTTAGGTGCAATATGAATATTTCGAATGATATTAAGTTTTTTTAAGTCTTCAGGATCGTAAACTTCGACGCTTAAGGTATTGGTATTTATTACGTAGATCCCATCTTTTTGACCTATACCGCCGGAAGGAACATACTTTAACCAAATCTGTTCAGCATATTTAGCAAGGTGATCATTGCAATATGCCCAACAAGATTCTATAGCGGTAGATAAAATAGATTCAAAACCAGTAGCATCACTTTTAGAATCTATAAAATCACATAGTGAACTTAAAAATGCTATCCTGTTTGGAACGCTCAAAGCAGCTATAGAATAAGTCATAGCAGTGACATAATTTTTTAATGTAGCATGTGCCTGTTTGGAGGTAAGCCGTTTTACAAACGTTGATTTTAACCGTTGGTTTCGACCAATGGTCGCGCCGGCAAGTTCATATCCAAATGCAAGCGCGATCGGAATAGGCATTGCAAGCCCGACGGCCCGTCTAAAATAAATTAGGCCTGTAGCTGTTTTTATTGGGGGAGCAAGATAATTTCCTTGACTCTTAAGGATCTTGCTTCTAATTGAAGCAGGATGAGATAGCACTTGGTAATCTGTCATGTTTTTTTTATCGAATTTAGTTGAATACCAACCCCGAACATAGTACAAACACGACATCTTAGCCCAAAGAAGAAATATAAGCAGTAACCTTTAATGTGCCATCGCTTGGAAACGAACCGAAGTTTTTAAATCCTCTTCCCTTAGCATCTTTGGTGTAAAGCCAGCAAAAAATTTAAAATCACGAATAAAGTGCATTTGGTCATAATATCCGAAACGATAAGCAATTTCGTTCCATGTAGTATAAGGAGAGCTTTCTTTATATTTATATGCGTGGGTAAAACGGATCATCCGAGAATACAATTTGGGTGGTAGACCAATTCGCTCCAGCGACTTCCTTTCAAACTGCCTTATACTAAGGCAGGATTGTGATGCTAAATAATCCATAGAAAGGTTACCGATAGAATTTAACTGTTGAGACATAATGAGGTCAAACGGCAATGCGGGCCTTAATTGCCACAATTTACTTAGTAGATATTGCTGAATAATTTCAATTTTCTTAGCGTTGCTTTCGGCTTCATAAAGCCGGTCAAGTACCTCATCAATTTCACGCCCTATAATTAGACTAGCATCAAAGTCACGATCAACAATTTCATTTATGGGAACCCCAAGCAATCGGTACATACCGCAGGGCTTTAAACCAATGATAATAGTAAGGTGTTTTACGCCTAAGTCCAGTGTAACTGGCGTTAATTGAGGACCGATGATAATTGACCTCGAACGGGCGACAAAATCACCGTCAACCTTTTTAACTTTAACGCGGTCTTTGAGGTAAAAGCACAAAAAGCGTGTATGGGTGGGAACATAGGTATAAATTGGGGAAAGGCTTTTTGTTATTGTAAAATCGATATCAAGAATATGAATTTTTTCGACAAACTCCCTCAATGCCGGGTAGGGTAAAAAGCAATGGTGGGTCATCAGAATCAAAAATTAGTTTGCGTTATAAAAGTTTTATGATGGATACAATACATAAAGATAGGCTTCCTTAATTGCAAAAGGTTAAAAATATGTTTGCATAGTTAAAAGATATAGTCGAACTGGTCTTTGGTAGGTTGGTCTATTATTACTGACTAAGGAAAATAGGTGTACTATTTAAAGCCGATACTCACAATTTTATGCTCACGGCAGCAATTACTTTTAACCTCAATAAATATCTGAACAGGAGGAACAAAATCTTCCTATACCTTTTTTAAGGTCATTATAGCAGGTGTTGAACAAGCGTTATCTATTTTGCTTGCCTTTCTAACCAATCCATATCGGTTTTCTTAAAATTAAAGCAAAAAGATCTGAAAGACGGGCATTTCAGAAAATAAAACCCTTCTGCAACGGCCATGACTGTTTTTTGAATACATTTTGAAAGTTTTATTGGCAAAAAGAAAATAGAGACAATCTCCCAAAAAACTGAATTCTTTTGGTTTTTTCATAATTCCCATACGCTCATTTCATTATTCAAACCACTTTTGGCGTTTTTGATTACGGTTTTGAAAAAAAAATTAACTGCAAAAACAGTATGTAAGAGCGTATGCTGTAGACCAATAAACTTTAAAGAATTCCTAATATTAATGAAATAATCGCCATAAATCTTTGAAAAAACCCATTTTAATTGTGTAATTCATATTACACGAATCCCTTCGTTTGTTTGTAACACTTACAACGTATTCTCCCACTTTGAGTAAGTAGTTCTAAAAGGCGTACTGTCGGTTATTCCTTAATTGAACTTTCTATAATTTCAAGGATTCTTTCATTTTTAACAATCCACATACCTAAGCGCTCTTCGGTAATCCCTTGTTTAAGCTGAAAGCTATTTACGGGATCTGCACCATCAAAAACAGTTTCCATGTATCGAAAATCAATATTATTAATGTGGGATAGATCATGGGCTACTTCAACAATGTGGGTAGAAATGATGAAGAAACATGTTTTAACTTTTGCAAAAGCAGCGATTATAGCGAGCGACGCATCATAAGCATCTTTCACATTGGTGCCCCTAAACAATTCATCAAAAATTACAAACATGTTCTGTGACAAGTTTATCTTTTCAGCGACCTGTTTAACGCGTAGTACCTCTTTATAAAAATGGCTGTGTCCCTGCTCAATATCATCTGATAAATTAATTGTCGTAATTAATCCTTTAAATACACTGGTTTGCATTTCAGCTGCCGGAACTGGAAAGCCTAGTTGTGATAAGTAAACAGTAATTCCAATGGCTTTAAGCAAAGTGGACTTACCGGCCATATTAGTACCTGTAATAAAACAAACATTTTTATCCGGGCTAAATGCAATATCGTTAACTACCGGATTATTTATAAATGGGTGAAATAAACCCTTAATCATCAGCCTTGGCTTTTCATTTTCCAAGATAGAAGGAAGGCTAAACCCTAAAGCCTTTCCACTGGAACTAATAGTTTGACACACGTCCAGCTCATACACAATTTCAAGTAGTTCTTTTACTTTTTGTTTGGCTGTATGCCTGAATAAGTGGTCTGCTTTAGCTAACTCTATAGTGCTGTATTTCCCTTTTCCAAAAAGTTGCTTAATCCCGGAAAATTCGGCCGTCTCAAAAATTGTTACAATAGTTGAACGAAAGGCTTCTAGCACCTTCGGTAATGGAGTGGTAACTGTACTGACAAATTTTAGTAATTCCTCTAAAAGATTTAAGGTATTAATTACCCCTTGATGGATAACATAATAGTCATTATTACTGTTGAAAGCATAAATAATTCTTTCTAAAAACCCTAGTATGACTGAAAAAGATCTAACCGGGTTACGCTTTTTCAGATAAAACTCAATAAAATCGCACGTGTTTTTATCAACATTAAATTCAAGGTTAATGGTTTGGATGTAACTAAGTACTTCTATTCTTTCTTTTATCTGAACCGGACTGGTTAAAGGCGTATTAAAGATTTCTTCCAGCTTTTCCTTTCCGCCAATTGTCTTTGTGTTATTGAAAAGGTTAAATATATGCTCGCGATGGTTGTTATTTCGGAATAGGGCTAAATCGTCTAATGTCTGCCTGTCTACATCAAGATTCATGGCGGTGCTTTTTAAGGAATTCACTAAAGCTATAAACTTTTGCTGAAAAACCGATAGGCCCTTCAATACACCATTAGTAATACAAAAACGGTCACTTTATTTTACTTCCATATTATTTCTTTCCGGTCAACGTGGTAGAAAAGTAAATAAACTCTTATAGACAAGATGCTTATTTACTTTGATTTCTTAACGCGATTTATTTACTGTCACTTATAGTTAGTGTTCCGAATTTGTCGTACTAATTGGAGTATTAACGAAAACTGTCGCTTTTTTAACTATTAAAAACTTTATTACCACCCTAAAGTTAAAAAGTCTACTACTTCCCATTAATAATTGCCACTGCTTTTTCCAGCAGTTCATCTTTGCCAGCCTTGATACCAGCTATGGTCGGGCTAATCGGAACATCAATTTTGACACCTTTACGCTGCGTTTCTGTTCCGTCCGGGTATAAAACATCGATTCCTGAAATCATTGTACTAATCCCGCTAGGCAAAATAATGCTTGATACGTTCCCGTCAGCTCCCGCCGTTGTACTGCCAATAACGGTCACGTTAGGAGAACTCTGAAAAGCCATGGTTGTGTATTCTGCCTGGCTCTGCGTCTGCTCGTTCACAATTACTACAACCTTACCTTTATACTCATTAGTACCCTTGTTTTTTAATGGCCTGCCCATTGTAAATAAACCAGGGTTCATTACGCTGCCTGTTGTGAACTTAACAAAATCAGCATCTCCGGGTTTAATATAAGGCACAAAGGTAAAAGGCATAAAATCCGACGGATAACAGCGCATATCAATAATGATCCCTTTTGTTCCGGCAAACATCCTCTTTAACTGCGGCAAATCTTGGTTTTTGTACTTTGCCGGGAACAAGTAACCAATCTGTCCATCCATCACTTTATAACCCGGTGCCTTCTGATCAGGATCATAATCAATAGTAGTATTCAGCTTTCTGCGTTCTACCGTTTCCATGGCTATCGTCTCTGCATTCCCGTCCCTTAATACTTTTAACGGAACCGATCTTTTATTTGTTCTGAGGAGGTAAGTCCGAGGCATATCCCGAAGCTGGGTAGCGTAATTGGACGCTGCTGTAAGAGGCAAATATTTTTTAATCAATTCTTCTACAGTTTTGCCATCAATACGGCTGATAACGTCGCCTATTTTTACTTTCTGCTTTACGCCGATTGTATCAGCATAATAACCTGTAACTGTTAACTTGTTTTCAATAAACTTCGCTTGAAACGGAAAACCGTACTGGCCTCGATAAGCTTCCAACGCAGGTAGGTTTGACCAGATATTGGCATGAGTATCATGAATACTGCTAATCAATGCAAGCGTGGTCAGCGCGTAATCAGTTTCGTTAGCAGCTCCAGCAAACCGGGCAATGTACTCCGGCAACACTTCGTTCCAGTTCCTGCCGATTAAATGTTTATAAGGATAAAAATACTGGATCATGTTCCAGTACCGGTATAAACTCAGCATCCGGTAACCAGCGTCAGGATAGGTCATCGCATTATATGGAAGCTCGTGCTGAAAAATGGGATTCCCTATATTTCTTGCCATATCAACGTAGTAGCTGTCACCTGTATTGCGGTTACTCAAAACGTATTTAAGCTTCTCTATTAAGGAAAAACTGAGTATACCAGGATCAAAGAGGCTACCGTAATTAGGTCTTTGCGTAACATCGTTTCCCGTTTCCACCTTGCATTTTTTACAAATGGGCGGCTTGCCGAACCTGTCTACCCAGCCTTTCAGCGCTTTGCTTAATTCTGCATTTGTTGCCGCTTTAAGTACGGCCGGCATGACCCTGAAAAGTTCCGCGTCAAAGTTGTAATTGCCCTGGGCAACTGCCGGGTGATGATACTTTAAAAATCCCCATACCTGCCCAAGCAGGGTAAGGTTGGTGAGCTGCTGCTTGTTTACCAAAATGGTATCAATTCCCGAATGCTTTGAATAGGCCGTATCGGCTTGTGCCCTGGTCAGCACAATCTGCTTCATGATTGCTTTCTCAACCGCTTTGCCATCAATATATAATCTCAAATCATCTACCCACATTTTGCCGCTCCCTATTAGCAGGGCACCCGTGTAGATCTTAAGAGCATTGTTATCATCATAAGGAAGTGTGATCGAATATTCTTTCCAGTCTGAGGTGCCGGATGGGCCTTGACCCGCCATATTGTTAAATGCAAGTGTACCACTACTGCCGTCAATACGCATCCATAACCCCGCATATCCAATAGCTACCTGCTCTGTTTTCAGGTAGCCCTTCAGCTGTATTTGCTTTCCTTTAAAAGTATAGGGAATGATATAAGTTGCAACGCCAAAGTTTGCCTCGTTCCCTATCCGGGTCATGGACAGGGCGTATTTTCCTTCTTCCTTTACTAAACTGTCCAGCTTTACAGTATAAGATTTTTGCTGGTCTTTGGTGAAACCCGAAGTCCAGCCTGCAGCCATCCCTTTTTCGCCTATGTGTTCAAAGCCGCCATTATAAACAGCTTTAGGTTGGGAACAAGCAACAACACTACAGAAAAGAATTGCTATAAACAGAACAGATTGCTTCATCACAAGGCTTATGGTTAGGTAGATAAGGTTGAACCAAGATCAGCTTTTTCCGGATGATTAAAAAGTAGACAAATAGATTTAATCTGTCTTTTTTTCCGTAGAATGATAAACAATTAAATTGTAACCTGCTAACCCTAATTACATGTATCTCTTCGTTTTTCTGTAATAGTCAATTATTAATATACGCTAAAAATCTGTCCTTATTTTCAGCAATCTTTCGGTGAAACTCATCTTCATATTCTTGGGTATCATTATAGATTGGAACTTTCATTTGAATAAAGTGAAAACATATTTTGTCCAAAAGTTCCCCTCTGCCTAACGTATCCATAACACCATCCCAGGCAGGATGCAATTCAAAAAGTTTATCCATTTGTGAGTGATTAAGAGATTGGTCAAAAACATCATAAAGAGCATCATGCAGATACGCATAAACATCTTGGTCTAACTTGAATTTCATAGTTTACTTTTTCTAATATTTAACTTCAATTCCCTGCAAAGTCGAAATGTTTGATTTTCGGTGGGTTTTCCAAAAAGTTCTTTTGGGCGATAAAAAGTTCATAAGATGACTGCAGCCGGACCCAAAACCGGGCTGTTCCGCCAAAGACGGTTTCGAGCCTTAAAGCGATGTTGGGCGTAATTGCCGCTTTACCATTTAATATATTAGACAGGGTTGGGCGCGTAATACCTAAAAGCCCTGCAGCGTTACCGATAGTCAGCCCACGTCCTTCTATAACTTCGATTTTCAATATTTCTCCCGGATGGTGTAGTTCCATTTCTCTTTTCATATTAATGTGTGTCTAAGTAATCTAAATCAAAAGCGTTTTTATTTTCAAAACGAAATATTACCCGATAATTACCTGTAATATCTAAACTCCAAAATCCTTGGAGCTCTCCCTTTAAGGGGTGTGGCCTCCATGAAACCAAATGCGCAAGGTCTTCGGGTACTTCTTCCAGGTCATCTATGATTTGCAAAACAAGGCATATTTTTCTTAACTGGGCCGGTGGCAACTTGCTGCCGTCCCCTTTTTCCCATAATAGCCGTAAAGGTTTACTTTTGATTGTTTTTATCACCGCAAATCGTATAGTGTAAATATACAGGTTACATCATTAATAACAAAATTTTATTGCTCATGGAGTTCACAACTGAAACTTAACCGGTGACATTTGAATCGGTGCAACAAAAGTAGAGGCAATAAGTCCTAATTCACCGAATTTCAATTGGTGATATTCGAATACAGGTATACCTTCGTTTAAATGAACAGTCGAATTATTTTTTTAAAAGAAAATTACAGGATTAAGTTAAAATAAGCATTAATAGTAAGGCTTTTGTTGTTACCTGAAAATGCCGATATAACCGGTTACTTGATTCCATTCGTAAAGAATAAACTAAAGACCTGGAACGTTAGCTGCAGGTCTAACAGACCCATAACACAACAAACGCTTGGACTTTTCAACAAAGAAAACTTGGACTTTTCAACAAAGTAGATATTGGGTTTTTGTGCTGACCTTTGTGATATCAATTTTAAACAAAATGACGGAAAATAGAGAAACAGTATTAGTAACCGGAGGAACAGGCTTTGTTGGCATGCAAATCGTTTTCCAACTATTGCAAAAAGGTTACAAGGTAAAGACCACAATGCGCTCCTTAGAAAGTAAGGATAAGTTATTGGAGACATTAAAAGCTAATGGCATTCCTTCTTTTGAAAATCTTTCATGTATAGCCACAGAATTGACCAAAGATGATAATTGGGAAGAAGCAATGAAAGATTGCAAATATGTTTTAAGTGTTGCTTCTCCTGTTTTTTTTGAAACCCCAAAAGATAAAAATGAAGCCATTCGCCCTGCCATTGAAGGCATACTTCGTATCTTAAAATTTGCTAAAAAAGCAGATGTAAAACGTGTAGTAATGACTTCAAATTTTGGTGCAGTAGGCTTTAGTCATTTTAATAAAAATATCGCTACAACAGAAGATGATTGGACAAATCCAAATGAAAAAGGATTATCGGTTTATGAAAAATCAAAAACTTTGGCAGAAAAAGCAGCTTGGGATTTTATCAAAAGCGAAGGTGGCAATTTAGAATTTACAACCATAAATCCTGTTGCTATTTTAGGCACATCTTTGGATGCACACGTATCAGGTAGTTTTAATATCCTCAAACATTTGTTGGACGGCTCTATGAAAGCAGTACCCAACATTCCATTAAACATTGTTGATGTGAGAGATGTAGCTGATTTGCATATACGTGCTATGGAAAATCCCAATGCCGGTGGAAATCGATTTATAGCCACTTCAGATGGACAGATTTCTATGCCCGAAATTGCTGCTTTGCTAAAAGACAAGTTTCCTGAATTTGCAACTAAGGTTTCCACTAAAAAAATCCCCAATTTTATTTTGAATTTCGCTTCACTTTTTAGTGAACGGGCAAAAGAAGGTGCGTTGCTTTTAAAAGTTAACCGCAATGTGAGCAATGCCAAAGCGAAGAAAATTTTAGGTTGGACACCCATTTCAAGTCAAGAACAGGCAATAACTGCGGCTATGGAAACTATGGTCAAATTTGGAGTCATAAAATGAGAGAAACAGCAAAATATACGAAAACGAAAATTTTAAAAGAGCAGTTTATTCCTGATCACGTTTTTTTATATGTTGTCAAAGGTGCCATTAACTTTTTCGACGGGAACAAAAACTATCTATTTCAGGCTGGTGAATGTGGTATTGTCCGTAAAAATCGTTTATTAAAATTTATTTTAGAAGATAGTAAGGAAGATTTTGAACCCATCATTTTCTGCTTTGAACAGGTTTTTCTCCAAGGTTTTCAAAAAAAGCACAAAACTTCTGCAATAAATTTTAAAGCAAATGATGCCATTATTGAAGTCCAAAAAACAGATCTGATTCAAAATTTCATCCAATCGCTCAAGCCTTATTACAAAGGAATTATGCAATTAGATAAAGTATTCGAAAATTTAAAATATGAGGAATTGCTTATTATACTTTTGCAAAAACAACCAGAATTGACTGGTATTTTCTTTAATTACGATATTCCAAACAAAGTGGAATTAGAAGAATTTATGAACCGTAATTTCAAATTTAATGTAAACAATGAACGCTTTGCACACTTGACTGGCCGCAGTATTTCATCTTTCAAAAGAGATTTCAAAACAGTATTTGATGACACCCCGAGTAATTGGTTAGTAAAAAAGAGGTTACAAGAAGCTTACTTTCTAATAAGCCAACACAACAAAAACCCGTCTGACATATTTCTGGATTTGGGTTTTGAAGACTTATCGCATTTTTCGTTTGCGTTTAAGAAAATGTATGGACAAAATCCGACAGACTTGAAACTAAAGAAAAACGCCAGCAGCTAACAGCGCCTATCAAGAAAACTGTGTGGAAGTGCGAATATGAACATTGTACATCTAATAAGTTCGTTTTTTGAGACAAATACTACCTTAGCTTACTATCAGTTATTTTTTCAAAATCTACTTTCTCAAATCTCCAATTATTTTTAATACCAGCACTAAGCGGTTCATCACTTGCATATAATTTGAATTTTGTGTAGCGATGATCTCTACCATAAAATTATTACACTAATCCTATTCCACTAGCCATATACCCGATATTTTTTAATACTTTTCGCCTCAGCCCGCCTACAAAACCTTGCTTAATGTTACCTTCTGGATCTGGAATATCCCAAATCTCAATATCCCTTACATTCTATACCCTCTTTTGGATCATTTCCTTCTCTAATTACTTTTTTTGCATCTTCCCAACTGGAGTCCTCGGGATAGAGTGCAGAACGGAGGTAGGCAAGTGTAAGCTTTTGAATTAAGGCCACTTTCTCGGGGCTTTCGTCCGTTGTTTCCCCTGCGTCGTATCCGGAAATCCCCCCTAACATATGCTCACCGCCAAAAATGGTTAACAAGCACTTTGGCCCATTGCTTAGAAGATACGCATCAGAACGCCAATCATTTCTATCTGAGAAGATAGGGCTTTGATCTTTGTCTCCCACAACAACCAATGTAGGCGTTGTCATCTCGGCAAAATTGTTATGCCTTAATATCGGAAAGCGCTCAGCAGCCGGTTTTGCAAGGTCTTTACCGTCACCTGGGGCACCCATTAGCACAGCGGCTTTAATTCTTGCGGCCTTAAAATTTATTTCTTTACCATTTTGGGGATCAGTAATGTGCATACCAGCCAACAATCCGACCGTATGGCCACCTAATGAATGCCCCACAGCTACAATACTCCCTTTGTCTAAACGCCCCTGCAATCCTGGAACTATTGCTTCGATTTGGTCCAAATGGTCTAAAATAAAATGCATATCCTCAGCTCTTGATCGCCAAAACAAATCGCCTTCGTGTTCCGTCGGGCTAAGGCCTAAAGATTTTGAGCTTTGGTGGGTTGGTTGGATTACAACGAAACCATTAGCGGCATAGAAATCTACCAGCGGGCCATAGCCTTTTAGAGAAGATAGAAAATTGGAGCTTCCGTGTCCGTGCGATAAAAGGATAATGGGAAGATTGTTTCCGCTTGCGGGCGCAGATACTTTTAGCTGCAGCTCTACTTGCCTGCCCGGCACTGTAAAGACTACTGGGCTGTAAGAAACAGTTGGTTTCGGCGGTGTTTTAAAATCTAAAATTTCACTTTTGTGATCCATGATTTTTTTTCTTTAAGTTGATAGAACAAAGTTGCTTAGATATAATTTAATCTATTACGATGCTATCGATTGCCTTTTCCAATGCATGCTCTTTTACTGCGGGCATCCTTACACCTTCCGCTCGAATCACCGTTAAATCGGTCATGCCCAAAAAACCAAGTATATTTCTTAAATACGGTGCCACGAAGTCGTAAGATTCGAAACGTCCTTCTGAATATATAGCGCCTGAAGCCATTGCAATGTAAACCTTTTTGCCCGTTACTAAGCCGACCGCGCCTTTTTCCCCGTAACCGAAAGTAATACCCGCTCTGGCAATATGATCAATCCAGGCTTTTAAGGCGGTATGTATGGTAAAATTATAAAGCGGCGCTCCGATAACGATTATATCTGCTGCGAACACCTGCTTTACGGCCTCATTTGAATAGCGAATAGATTCTTTTTCTTCTGCCGTCAGCTTTTCTTCACTGATAGAGAACAATTGCAACACATCGGCATTCATATGTGGCAGGTCAAGGTCGACCAAGTTTACTTCCTCGACTATACTATCGGGATACTTCTCCTGTATTTTTTCGACTATTGCGTTTCCTAACTTGATACTGTAAGATTCACTCCCTTGAATGCTTGAGTTTAAATGAAGAATTCGTTTCATAAAAAATAAATTAAATTTTAAATTGATTAATGAGTTTAAGCTAGCCTTACTTGAAGCGCCGATAGAATGTATTTTTGATCTATTGCCAAAAAGCCAATCTTGCCTACTCATCTTTCAACAAAGGTATGTAATCCAACTATCAAAAATATACTACTTACCCAAAGGAAAGTAGTTACTTCTAAGAAAGTGCTTACCTTTATTGATATGTCAGAAGATAAAATCATCAGTCCAGAAAAATGCGAAAGCTCTCTTAAAAATGTGCTTGACGCATTATATGTGTTAAATGGCAGATGGACATTGCCTGTAGTTCTAAGTTTGATGAATAAGCCAAAGCGATTTAACGAAATTCAGAAAACGGTAAGTGGAATATCTCCAAAAGTATTGGCTAAGGAACTGAAAGATTTAGAGCAGAATGAATTTGTTAAGCGCAATGTCTATCCAACTATACCGGTGACGATTCTATACGAAGCGACCGAGTATAGCCAAACGCTACAAAATGTATTGCGCGAACTGGACGTTTGGGGCGCACAGCATCGAGAACGAATTAAACAAAGTATGCGCGGCTAGTGTCATGTCAAGTTAATTTTGTCTTATATTAATAAATATGTAGCTTTACCATTCAAAAAATATGGTACGCTACAAGGTTACACTTACAGAACAGGAACGTGGGCAATTAAAAGCCATAATGAACAAAGGGAAGCACAGTTCTTTGCAATTTCGCAACGCCTGTACATTGCTCAATAGTGATGAAAGCGAACATGGCCAAAAAGTATCCAACGAGCAAATAGCACAGATACTTCAGATCAACCAGAAAACAGTAGAGCGGCTAAAACAACGGTTTGTTGATGAAGGCTTTGAGGCATGTATAGACCGGAAACCTTATCCGGCAGTAAAAGATGTAAAAGCGGATGGTGATTTTGAAGCGCATTTAGTTGCTATAAGTTGCAGCAAAGCCCCGGAAGGATATGGGCGATGGTCCCTGCGCATGTTGGCTGATAAAATGGTTGAGCTTAAATATGTGGATGAAGTATCTTATGAAACGGTGCGGCAGGTGCTAAAAAAAACGAAATTAAACCCTGGAAAGTGAAAGGCTGGGTAATCCCGCCGTTAGAAAACAGTGATTTTGTGGCGTACATGGAATCGGTATTAGATGTATACAAGGTTCCTTATAATGCAAGTATTCCAGTGGTTTGTATGGATGAGCCGCCCAAACAGCTTATAAAAGAAACCAAGGTGCCTATAGCAATAAGGCCTGGCTGTGGTACCAGGGAAGATTATGAGTATGAACGATGTGGGGTAGTTAATATTTTCATGGCCAATGAGCCGCTGGCTGGTAAAAGGTTTGTAAAGGTTACAGATCAAAAAACGAAGAAAGATTGGGCTGCATTTATAAAAGAGATCGCGGACGATTGGTACCCATCAGCAGAAAAGATCAGATTGGTAATGGATAATTTGGCTACCCATAAAGCTGCTGCCTTGTATGATGCTTTTGCCCCGCAAGAAGCAAAAAGGATATGGGACAGGTTTGAATTTATCTATACGCCCAAACACGGCAGTTGGTTAAACATGGCAGAGATTGAGTTGAATGTATTGATGGGGCAATGCTTAAACAGAAGGATTGGCGATATGGACATAATAAAAAGCGAAGTCCACGCTTGGCAACAGGGCCGGAATAATAAAGAGGCACGTATCAATTGGCAGTTCACAAATGATAAGGCCCGGGTAAAACTCAAAAGGCTTTACCCGACTATTTTAACTTGACATGACACTATCAGGTTTTGTATGGGAAGTTTTTAGCGGATTGTCTAAGCTTGGTTTTGCTGCCGGGCAGCAGGAGCAGGAGCCGGAAAGGAAAAGGAAGCTTAAGCGGTAGGCAGGTATTCAGCTATTTGCCTATTCGTATAGCTGCATAGCTGAAAAGGACAGCGCGCATTTGTGGCTTACCGGCTGCGCCCGGTCGAAGAAGCCGTTTAGGGAGAAAGACTATTTGCAGAATTCTTTTATCTCGTCCAGTGCCATCCTGGTTACTTTTCCCTCTTTTATCTGCTGTTCTGATTTCCTAATCCTCGCTACAAAGGCAGGATCATAAGGACTTTTTTCCGATTCAACGTCAACGTTTAAAGCTTTGGCCATTGCTTTTAAAATGGCTAAATGCTTTTTGTTTTTTGAGCGCATTATCAGGGTTTCCATATTTCAAATTTACACTTCTTTATTTTTCTTTCCCTTGGGTGGATTTAATTAAGGTTTGCTTTAATTAGCTATCTATAGAATGGCCAAAATCAGTCAATTAGCCATGTATAGACATTAAAAAATGTCCTATACATTTTAGGGACATTTTAAAATTTATACATTTACCATGTCCAATCTATAGTTTTAGTTTATACTTTTATAAAAGCTTGTTCCATGCCTTATTTGACCCTATCAGAAGCAGCCATTGTTGCTGATAAAAGTGAAAAAACTATTCGTCGCCTGTGTAATGAGGCAGAAAGTAAACAATTAATTTATAGGGAAAACGGAAAGATTTTAATTGATAGCAATTACTTGTCCCAAAAATATTCCATGAAAATAACTGGACAAAATGAAAAGAAAATATCGGGACAAAACAGGGACAAAAAAGAAAATGTCCAAGTTTCTAAAGTGGACATTGATAACAGTCAGGAATTTCAAAATTACCAACATAAAATTACTTATTAGAGCAAGAGGTGCGGCTTAAAGATATGCTTATAACTGAAAAAGACCAGCGAATTGAGGATTTGCAATAAAGTTTACGCCTGTTGGGTTCAGCGTCATTCATTGTTAATCAGAAAGAAGAGCTAGTTGCTGAAATTGCCCTTGTCAAAAAGAAATGGTGGCAATTTTAAGGCTATTAATCTATTGCCAAAGTCAATAAAATATTGGTTTTCTTGACTTACTCAACATTTACTTTTTTAGTTGAGATTATAGGTTTTCGTTATAAAAAAGTGGAAGGTAAAAAATGGTTTTATTGCAACTTTAATTTCTCCTGGTAAAACGAAGACTCAGTAGTTAAGGACAACCTTATAAAACGAGTTGCCGGAATAGCAGCATGTTCAATTAAACGATTGCCTGAACGCAATGGGCGTAAGATCGGTTTTGATTTTAAACAATTTGGTAAATGATTGTGGATGTTCAAAACCCAGATTATAAGCAATTTCGCTAACGCTTAAACTGGTTGAGGAGAGTTGTTCTTTAGCTATCCGAACCAGCTTATCATGGATGTGCTGCTGTGTGCTTTGCCCGGTCAGCAATTTTAAAAGGCCACTTAAATAATTCGGAGATACATTTAATGCTTCCGCAATATAGGTGACGGTAGGCAGACCTTTTTTTCGTAGAACCTCACTTCCAAAGTAGTCGCTCAGCAACATCTCCATACGGCCCAATAACTGATGATTACTGATCTTCCGGGTCAGAAACTGGCGATGATAAAACCTTTCTGCATACGTAAGCAGTAATTCCAACTGCGTAACGATCACATCCTGACTGAACTGATCGATATTGGACTGATATTCGTGCAAGATATTTTGCATGATACCACCAACCATCATTTCTTCCTTTTCGGAAAGATGAAGGGCTTCGTGTACTGCATAGCCAAAATAGTCATATTGTTTTATTTTTTGAGCTAGCGGCGTGTTCCAAAGGAAATCGGGATGGATGAGCAGCAGCCATCCCGAATGTTCCAATACCGTGTCCGGTTCCGTTTCGATACGGAGTACCTGCCCGGGAGCCAGAAAAGTCATCATCCCCTCATCAAAGTCATATTCCTGCTGCCCGTATTTCATTTTTGCATTAAAATTTCTTTTTAGACCAACAGAATAAAAACCCATCACCAGGTTATTCGGGCCCTCATCGGGATAACTTTTAATATCCGCGAAGTTGATAACGCTGATCAGCGGATGTTCCGGTTTAGGAAGCCTTTGCAACCGATGAAACTCACTGATGTTTTTGATTTGCCTAAGCGGTATGGTTAACATGATATAAGTTAATAATTATTGCTTGAATGCAAATGCAAAATCCCTGGCAAAATCTTCGAGCTTAACTTTCCCCATTTGTTTTGGCGGATGCAGGTCATAATCTCCGCGCATCAGTCCGCTATGGATAGCTGCATTTAATTCCACCAGCTTGGTCGCAATAAGTGAAGGCACGCCATAATTTTCCATTGATTCCTGAACCTGCTGGTCGCTAAAAGTTAGCCACTGCAAGTCCGGTTTACCAATCGCTTCACCCAGTACAGCTGCAATCTCGTTACAGGTGCGCTCGTCACTGGCAATATACCTGACCGTGTTACCAGAAGAATGCGATGTAAGTTCTTCGGCAGCAACATCAGCAATATCTAAAGGCGATACCATGACTATGCTATCCGTACCGCCAAAGTTTGTCCCGATGATTTCTGATCCTTTAATCATATCAATATAATGATACAGGTTATAATAGACAGAAGTTGGGCGAAGTTGTGTGATTTGTACATTGGCCAGGGTGCTAAAAATCTTCTCTACCTGGTAAGAGCCCTCGATAATTCCCGTGCCTTTTTCTAAATGCGCCCCCCAACTGCTTAGGTTAACTACTCTTTTCACGCCTGAATCTCTGATCGCTTGTGCATAGCTGTTGCCGATGCTATAGTAACGGGCCAGTTGATCCAATGCAGTAAAATCAGGTGGAACCATCGTATAAACGGCATCGGCTCCGGTAAAAATTGCAGTTAAAAACTGGGCGTCTTCTAATGAGCCGATAGCTGCTGCCGCACCTGTTTTTTCAATCGCTGCCTGTTTTTTCGGGTCACTGCTGATTACGGTGACAGCATGCCCTTTAGCTACCAAGGCTTCGGTTAATAGTTTGCTGATGTTCCCTAAAGAACCTGTTACGATAATTTTCATATTTGCTTTTTTGATAGCACAAAAATCTGAAGTATTCCTCTAGCCCACTTAACCAAATCTACTTTTGTCTTAGCCAAATATTAACGGTACACAAACAAATCAAGAACTGGACTTGCAACAAAAAAATGGACAATCGGTTAAGCGGCAATAATTTGTTTATTTAGTAGTTGTTTTTCAAAGTCCTGTGGTGACAAATATCCCAGTGCAGAATGCAATCTTTTACGGTTGTACC
>JAABUT010000815.1_pt1 | contig 42281 bp, 38 predicted proteins | sample 5559281 | NCBI WGS metagenome assembly JAABUT01 (sample SAMN10711880, study PRJNA513359) | rock metagenome | isolation source: Antarctica rocks | place: Antarctica: Victoria Land, Ricker Hills nord | collected 2016-01-04
CCAGGTTGTACCAGGAGTTGAACAACTGCATAAAGATCCACTGCGTCCATTTATAATAATCGGGCGAACTGGTGCGCACTTCGCGGCTCCAATCAAAAGAAAAACCGATCTGGTCCAACTGACGGCGATAAGTGGCAATATTTTGTTCGGTAGTGATGGCCGGATGCTGCCCGGTCTGGATGGCGTATTGTTCTGCAGGAAGCCCGAAAGAATCATAACCCATTGGGTGCAGTACGTTAAAACCTTTTAAACGTTTATAGCGCGCAAAAATATCCGAAGCAATATAACCAAGCGGATGGCCCACATGCAAACCCGCTCCCGAAGGGTACGGAAACATGTCCATCACATAATATTTGGGTTTGGAGGAGTGGTTTTCTACTTTAAAAGTCTGGTTTTCGGCCCAAAACTTTTGCCATTCGCTTTCTATTTTTTTAAACTGATAATCCATTTTCGCTTTCCGGGGGAATTGAACCGCGAAATTAAAAAAATCACCGGGTTAAAAATCGAATAATGCTAAGTATCAGTTTTATGGTGCTAAAAGAAGCATATCCAATTGACATTCCTGGCTTCACCTTTTTGCTTTGTTTGCATTTTTCCTTTAGTGTGAGAGAATAAAAATGGCTACAGAAGATCAATTACCTGCCTCCTGGTTTTACTATAAAAGTATAATTTACTTTTGTAGCTTTCCTGCATCAACCAACTGATAACCCTCCGCCTGCAGCTTAAAAATTTTGCACAACCCGCTCCCTTCTATCACCTTTCCTCTCTTCCCCTCTAATTTCTTTTTATCTTTGCCCAGGGAAAACGAATGGTGAAAAACCTCAAATTACTTCTGATCAAACCATGTCTTTACTTGATAAAATAAATAAATATCTCGACAAACAATCAAAATCCCAATTAGATAAAGGAAGGCGTATCGCTTCGCTTCAGGCAATTAAGGTGCAGGAAAATGCCGACAAAGAAACCTTCACGCTTCATGTTCCCAGCGAAAGCAACAGCTATAGTTACACGGTAGATGTTTATGATTATCCGGATGCACCTGATTTAGGAATAGTATGTGAATGCCCCGCATTTAATGATTATGGCAATTGCAAGCATTGTATTGCCGCGGCATTGAAAATCCAAAGAAGGCTGATTGACAATGGTGGAACAGTAACGATAGAAATACCGGCGAAAAAGCAAGTCTCGATTGATGAAGAAGCTTATTTCCACTTCGAGATGGAAAATATTTCGGTTTATACTTTACAAAAGCTTTCCGGCAACATCAGCCAAAGCACGATGGGTAAAGTTATAAACAACTTAAAACCAGGGCCTTTGAACATGCCCCATCAATGCTTTAGCTATTACGAAAAATCTAAAAAAATATGCGATGTTGATATTGTTTTTAACGGGAAAAACGGCTTTAAAACACGCTGTACCTGCGGCGATAAAACTTATCCTCTATGCAAGCATGTAATAGCCGGTTTCGCCTACCTGGAATATCATTACAGCAGGTTTTATTTTAGCCGTTTTAAGCATTTTACCGAAGAAAAAAACAAAATACTGGCTGGTTACGGCTTGAGCCTTAATGATCCGGAAGCAAAAGATTTTGAATGGCAGGTTTCCTTATGGGGAGAACTTGCGCTGGCAAAAAAGCCTGCTTATTTGGTTTCGGCAGGCAACAAAGAATTTTTGCAGGGCATTAAACAGAGTATATTAGGAAATACCGAAACCAGGTATCAAATGCTAAGGCCACAGTTGCCTCCAGGTACAATGCTTGATTATGAAATTGGTTTCCTTTTTAATTTTACGTCTGCCAGGCATATCGGCTTTGAACTGGAACCAGTGTTTGTACGCGATAAGAATGGAAAAGCAGACCTTAAAAAGCTGGTATTGCATAATCAAAGCAACCTTCCTTTTTTACAATCCCTTAATGACGAAGCTTTCCATCAGGTGCTGGAGCTCAGCGATCAGAAATTAGTGGACTGGATGGCGCAAAACGGTTACGAGTATTTAAAAAGTTATGCCAACCCATGGAATCAAATGGGCAATATCGAAAAAGATAAATTAAAAAAACATTACCTGGGGCTTTTGCAGAAATTATGGCCGCTGCTTTGCGATGAACCTTTTGTTTACCAGTTAGACGAAGGCCGTTTTAGCAATGCCAATATCAAACCGGTAAAACTAAGTAAAACCCCCGTTCAGTTATTTTTTACCGCTGCTGCCGATGCTCGTTTTATCACCATAAAAATTGATTTTAAACCGGATGGCGTTGATCTTGCCGAAGGGAAAATAAAAGTTTTAAAAAGCGGGATTATTTTAGAAGCAGACGATACGCTTTACCTACTGCAAAAGCCGGAAGACCTTTTGCTGGCACAAAGTTTTAAAGGCGGATTGCTTAAATTCCCGGTTGCCGACAGGCTTGACGTGATCCGTAATATATTGCTTCCTTTACAGGCTAAATATCCTGTTACAGTTGGCAATTCCCTTAATTTTGAAGTGGTTGAACCTGAACTGCAGCCGCATCTGCTTTTAAGCGAATTTGAAGACAAATTCCTGATGCTTAAACCCCGCTTTTTATACGGGGAAACATTGATTGAATACGATGACAGCCTGGAACACATCCTGCAAAGCGAAGGGGCAATCAAAATCATCAAACGCAATAAATCCGAAGAAAAAAAGCTTTACGAGTACCTGCGCACACTGCACCCTAAATTCGCATCGCAGCGCAACAACTTGTATTACTTTTTGCCTTTTGCCGAAGTAATGAAAGGCAACTGGTTTTTAAACATGACCCAGCAGGTGCAGGAAGCTGGTTATCCGGTTTTTGGGCTGCAGGACCTGAAAACTTTTCGTTATAATAACAACACGCCCACTTTTGATATTGAGGCAGGCAGCGGGATAGACTGGTTCGACCTGAAAATAGAAATACACTGGGGCGATCAGCAGGTTCCCCTTGCAGCCATACGTAAAGCAATTTTGAACAAGCAGGAGGCAGTTTTGCTGGATGACGGCACGCTCGGCATCATTCCTGCCGAATGGCTGGAGCAATATGGGTTGCTGCTTAAAATCGGCACAGAAAAAGAAGGAAGGGTACGCGTAAGTAAACTGCATTACAGTTTGCTGGACGAACTGGGCGATAAACTAAACAATAAAGATGTACAGGCAGAAATAGCCGAAAAAAAACAAAGACTGGTCAATTTTACCGGGATACAAACCCATCTGTTGCCTTCTGCTGCAATAAATGCGCAGCTAAGGCCATATCAGTTAGCAGGTTTCCAGTGGCTGCAGGCTCTGGATGATTTAGGCTGGGGCGGCTGCCTTGCCGATGATATGGGCTTGGGGAAAACACTGCAGGCCATTACTTTTTTGCAATTCCTGAAAGAAAAAAAGCCGGGCAGTACACAACTGATCATTTGCCCTACTTCGCTTATTTTTAACTGGGAGAACGAACTGGACAAATTTTGTCCGACGTTAAAATACCATACTTATTATGGTAATATGCGCAGTTTCGACGACGATCATTTTGAACAGTTCGACCTGATCTTAACTACTTACGGTGTGGTAAGATTGGATATAGAACACTTGGCCAGGTTTAACTGGCATTACATCATCCTGGATGAAAGCCAGGCTATCAAAAACCCGGATGCGCAGGTTACCAAATCTTTACAATTTTTGAAAGCCGAAAACCGCATCATATTAAGCGGCACACCGGTACAGAACAATACGTATGATCTGTTTGCGCAGTTTAATTTTTTAAACCCCGGTTTTTTAGGTCAGCGTGAATTTTTCAAGCGCGAATTTGCAAACCCGATAGACAAGTTTGGCGACAAGCAAAAATCAGGACAGTTGCGCCGTATGGTTTATCCTTTTATGCTGCGGCGGACAAAAGAACAGGTTGCAACAGACTTGCCTGATAAAACCGAAATGATTTTATGGTGCAGCATGAACAAAGCGCAGCGAAGTATTTATGACGAGTATAAAAATTATTACCGCAACATGCTGCTTAAAAAAATCGATGAGGAAGGCATGGGCAAATCCGGCATTTACGTGCTGGAAGGGTTGCTTCGGCTCCGCCAGATCTGTGACCACCCGGCATTGGTACAAAATGACACAGAAGCTGCAGGCGAATCCGTAAAAACGGAGGAACTGATGCGGGAAATCCAGGAAAATTCCGGCGGACATAAATTGCTGGTGTTTTCCCAGTTTACCGAAATGCTGCACCTGATCAGTATAGAACTGGAACATGCAAATGTACCTTATTGCTACCTGGACGGCAGCACGCCGCTCGCCAAACGCAAAGAAGAAGTAAAGCGTTTCCAGGAGGATGAAAGCATGAAAGTTTTCCTGATCTCGTTAAAGGCCGGCGGCGTTGGCCTTAACCTTACCGCTGCTGATTACGTGTATTTAGTTGACCCCTGGTGGAACCCGGCCGCCGAACAGCAGGCCATTGACCGCACACACCGCATCGGCCAAACCCGCAAAATATTTGCCTATAAAATGATTTGTAAAGATACGGTGGAAGAAAAGATACTGCAACTGCAGCAAAAAAAGAAAAGCTTAGCCGATGATTTAATCAATGAAGACAGCGGTTTTGTAAAGAAACTGACGAAGGACGATATTGCGTTTTTGTTTAGTTAAAGCAGGGGGGAATTGTTAATAAAATCCGGCGCGTTAAAAATCTCTATTAGTTAAAAGATTGTCTAAACTCTAATGGCGACACCTTTGCTTTTGTCTTGAACAATTTGCTAAACGATTGCGGATATTCAAAACCGAGCCTATATGCAATTTCTGCTACTGTTAAATTACTCGTAGATAATAATTCTTTTGCTTTTTCAATTAGTTTATTGTGTATATGCTGCTGTGCATTTTGACCGGTAAGTGAACGCAACATATCGCTTAAATAGCTCGGCGAAATATTTAAGTGTTCCGAAAGATATTGAACTTTCGGTATGCCACGACTTAATGATTGTTCGTTGTTGAAGGACTCATCTAAAATCTCTTCCAGCTTTTGCAGTAAGTCGTTATTTACTGCTTTCCGTGTGATGAATTGACGCTTGTAAAAACGATTGGCGTAATTCAATAATAATTCAATTTGAGAGATAATTACATCCTGGCTGAAATCATCGATACGGCTTTTAAGCTCCTGGCCGATGTTTTTAAAAATGGAAACGATGATTGCCTTTTCGCTCTCTGACAGGTGCAATGCTTCATTGGCGGAGTAAGAAAAAAAGCCGTATTGTTTGATTTTTTTTGCTAATGGATAATTCCACAGGAAATCGGGATGGATCAGCAAAGAATAGCCGGATTGTTCTTCATCATAATTTTTACCGCCAATTAATTGGTTGGGTGCAGCGAACAATAAGCCCCCCTCGTCAAAATCATAATAACCCTGGCCATATTTTACTTTCCCGCTGAGTTTTGTTGTATAGGCTATTTTATAAAATGTCGTGATATGGGATTGGCCTGGGCTATCCATTTTGACTTTATTATTTACACTATCTATCAAACTAATCAATGGGTGCAGTGGCTTAGCTAAATTAAAAGCACGGTGCACTTCCGACAAAGAATCAAATTTGTGAGGGGTCGTTTCTTCCTTTTTCATTTTGACGAATTTAATACAATGATAACCGATAATATTTTTCAATTACCGGTTATCATTCATTCTTTACCAAGGGGTCAACCCGTCTCCAAGTTAATTTCCTCCCTAAAAATTGAACGGTTGAACTATTGATACTATTAATAAGTTACCACGGAATTGCTGTGTTTTCCCAGCGTGTGAAAGTACCTGTCGGGCCATCCGGGCCGAGCAGCGCAACACGCACTACCTCGCGGGAACCGTCTTCGACAGATTCCGTGCCTTCGTATCCGTTAAGATTTGTTTTGGTGAAAGCCGGAGATACCAGGTTGACCTTGATCGAGGTTGACTCCAACTCCACCATCATAGCCAGTGTGATTGCGTTCTGTGCCGCTTTGGATGCAGGATACACTGGACCGAAATTGCTGTGGTAAGGGTTGGCCGGGTTTGACATCCCCGCCAGCGATCCAACGCCGCTCGATACGTTGACTATGCGGGCGTCTGACGACTCACGCAACAAAGGCAACATAGCCTGATAAACAGCGAGGGTGCCAAATACATTGACATCCCAAACCGCACGTACTTCGTCCAGGGACGCGTTGCTTGCCTGGGTGACTTTAGCGTATTCTTGAAGGGATAGGCCAAGTTGTTGCTTCCTGGTATTTGAGATACCCGCGTTGTTAACGAGTAGGTCGAGGTGGCCAAATTCATTGCGGATATAATCTGCAGCGGCGACTATAGACGCCCGATCTGTGACATCGAGCTGGAGGGCAATAGCATTCGGTCCAATTTTTTTGGCCGCCGCTTCACCGTTGCCAAGATTGCGCGACCCGATAAGAACTGTAAGGCCGTTGGCAACAAGTTCCTTTGCGACCTGAAAACCGACACCTTGATTAGCCCCTGTAACTAAGGCAACACGTTTGTTTTTCAACTCATTCATATCATTCTGATTTTTAATTTACAATACAACAAAGGTCAACAGATACCATTTGCTACTTGTATCCTAATTGAGGAATTTTGTATGCTAATCAAGAAAGTCAATTATGAGAAGCCCCGAACACCAAAACCCGAGAAAAATTTTATTAACTTGCCGTTATCTAAAAGGACAAATTCTTTTGTCCAATTGTGATAAGGTTTAGGTTTAAGTCCCCAAACAGCGAGTGTAAGGGGGCTTTATTTTTTTAACTAAATCGGGTCTAATCCGCCGTTTAACATATCGCCTTACGGACCTTGCTTACCAGTTTTACGGCACTAAAAGAAGCATGATCAGTTGTAGTTTGTAAGTTCCGTGTTTTCACCTTTCATCCCTTCACCTTTCCCCCATTCCACCTTTCCCCCTTCACCTCACCTACTTCTCTTTCGGTGCATCTTTTATTGGTGTAACCGGCTGTTCCTCGTTCTGGTAATACTCGGCCGGGTTTTCGGTTTTTGCTTTGGCATCGTCCTCGTGGTAGGTTTTATCTTCTTTACGCACAATGCTGTCGTGCCCTTTATCTACTTTAGGGAAAGTTTTTTCATCCGAAGGCGAAGGTTTATTTTTTGAATTTGCTTTTTCCATGATGCTGTTTTTATCCACCTAAAACTGTTATTGCGGCAAATAGTTCTGCAAAAATATCAGCCTTGGCAAGCTGTTAATATTTGTTAAACTTACGCCGTTGTTTTTACCAATAATGAAATTAAAAAAGATATTGTTTTACCTTTGAACAGGCTTTTTCTATTTTCGCAAAAAGGTTTGGGCTATGTTGGAAGAATTTGAAGCAAGCGCTTCGGCTAAAAAAACAAAAACGATCTATATTTCTACCGTGATCAGCATTGCAATGGTGCTGCTGATGGTGGGTTTGTTGGGGTTGATCCTGGTGCACGCGCGCAAACTGTCCACTTACGTGAAAGAAAATATTGTGCTGAACATTATTGTGGATGATGCCGCACGGCAAACCGATATTTCACAGTTGCAAAAACAGCTGGACATGAACCCGCAGGTAAAGCAAACGCAATATATCCCGAAAGAACAGGCAGCCCGCAACCTGCAAAAAGACATGGGCGAGGATTTTGTTAAATTTTTGGGTTACAATCCATTGCTGTCTTCCATTGATGTTTATATGAAGGCAGAGTTTGCCAACAACACTAACATTACGAAGTTTAAAGCACAACTCATCAAAAATCCATTGGTAAAAGAAGTAATTTATCAGCAATCATTAGTTGATTTGATGAACCAGAAACTCTATTCCATCAGTATGGTGATCCTGGTTTTTGCAGGTATTTTCCTCATCGTTTCCATTGCTTTGATCAACAATACCATCAGCCTGGCTATTTATTCCCAACGCTTTCTCATAAAATCCATGCAATTGGTGGGGGCTACAAAAAGCTTTATCCGCTGGCCCTTTGTAGGTTTTGCTTTGCTGCATGGCTTAATGGGCGGCTTAATCGCGATCATACTTTTAGTAGGCTTATTGTACTTAGGTTACCGTGAAATCCCGGATTTGATTTTATTAAGGGACTATACCGAATTTGGCATTATATTTTTAGCTATAATTGGCCTGGGCATGTTTATTTCCGGTTTTAGCACTTTCCTGGCCGTCAACAAATTTTTACGTTTAAAACTTTACGATTTATATAGATAATGGCACTAAAACACACAGAAACAGAAACTAAACCTGTTCATTTTACATTTGGCAAAAGCAATTACCGCTGGATGCTCATTAGTATGGCAATAGTTGTAATTGGTTTTATGCTGATGATAGGCGATACCGATATCTACGATTTCCGTAAAATTGTTCTGGCCCCAGTTGTTGTGCTGGCCGGTTTTGGGGTAGGCTTTTATTCCATCTTAAAAAAACCCGATCACAAAATATGAACCTCATCCAAACAATCATCCTGGCCATTATTGAAGGTATTACCGAATTTTTGCCTGTTTCTTCTACCGGCCACATGGTCATAGCCAGCGCTTTTATGGGCATCGGCAAAAATGATTTTGTTAAGCTTTTTGAAGTTTCTATTCAGTTGGGCGCTATACTTTCCGTAGTTGTGCTTTATTATAAACGCTTTTTCCGTTCCATTGATTTTTATTTGAAGTTGGTGGTTGGCGTTATTCCGGCAGTAATTGTTGGCGTTTTATTTAAAAAGAAGATCGATATTCTGCTCGAAAGTCCGCTGGTAGTTGCCATCATGCTGCTGATTGGCGGTGTGGTACTTCTTTTTGTGGATGATTGGTTTAACAAACCGGCTGTGGACAAAGAAAAGGAAATCAGTTATCCTACTGCATTTAAAATTGGTTTGTTTCAATGTTTGGCTGTTGTTCCCGGTGTTTCCCGTTCCGCAGCTACCATTGTTGGTGGCATGAGTCAGAAACTTTCCCGTACTGCTGCTGCCGAATTTTCATTTTTCCTGGCCGTGCCAACCATGTTTGGCGCTACCATAAAAGAACTATGGGATTACCATAAAGATCATGCACAAATGTTCGACGGCGACCAGATCAAATTCCTGTTGATTGGTAACATCATTGCTTTTATAGTGGCTATGCTGGCCATTAGGACTTTTATTACTTATCTGGAAAAAAAAGGCTTCAAAATATTCGGTTGGTACCGTATCCTGGCCGGAATTGTGCTGATAGCAATATATTTTACCGGGCATTTATCTGCCTGAAAAAATGTGCGGTAAAAGAAGTATCTTTAAATCATGAACGAAATCTTTTTTTTAGTTGAAGAAGCCATAGAAGGCGGTTATACGGCGCATGCTTTAGGTGAATCTATTTTTACAGAAGCAGAAACCCTGGAAGAATTAAAAGCAGCCATACGGGAAGCTGTTCACTGTCATTTTGATGAAGATCAGTTGCCAAAAATCATTCGGTTGCATCAAGTAAAAGAAGAAATTATATCTGTTTAAAGCTTTTATAATTTGAAACTTTCACGAGATGTATCAGCAAAAGAACTCATCAAAACCCTATCTAAGTTTGGATATGAAATCACAAGGCAAAAAGGTAGCCATATTCGTTTAACCAGAAAAACCGAAAGCAGTTCACACCATGTTACTGTCCCAAACCATGATCCTTTAAAACTTGGTACACTATCAGAAATATTGAGTCAGGTAAGTACAAATTTAGGCATTAGTAAAGAGGAATTTTTTAAATAAGCTTGATTTAACAATTACTCTTAGTTCAGATTTTAATTTTTTAAAAATCCATCCTTTACATATTTTGCCTGATACAACCTCAAAATTCAAAGATTTCAACTTCCCCGAAGGAGAACTCCTCCTGCTCAACAAACCGTATAACTGGACCAGTTTTGATGTAGTTGGAAAGATCCGAAACGCATTCAAACCTTTAAAGTTAAAAGTTGGCCATGCCGGGACTTTGGACCCGCTGGCAACCGGTTTACTCATCATTTGTACCGGAAAACTGACCAAACAGCTCGATACTTTCCAGGCAGAAGAAAAAGAATACACCGGTACAATGGCCCTCGGCGCAACTACGCCTTCTTATGACCTGGAAACTACAGTTGATCAGACTTTTACTTTAGAGGGGATTACAGAAGAAGACATCAGAAAGAATTGCCAGCAGTTTTTGGGGGAGACAGATCAGTTTCCGCCAGCGCATTCGGCCATTAAAATCAACGGCGAACGCTTGTACGAAAAAGCACGCCGCGGTGAAGAAGTGGAACGCAGAAGCCGGAAAGTTACCATCAGCGAATTTGAAATTACGCGGATTGAACTTCCGGAAGTTGATTTCCGTGTAGTTTGCAGCAAAGGCACATACATCCGTTCATTAGTGCATGACTTTGGCGCAACGCTTCAAAACGGTGCTTTTCTTTCTAAATTAACCCGCACACGCAGCGGCAACTTCAACTTAAAAGATGCGTATGAAGTGATGGAACTGGTAAATCACATTCGTTCGTTAAAAACCGTAGCAGAGCCCATTGGTTAATACTTCTTTTAGCGCACCAAAATTTACCCGATAAAAACAGCATGCAGGTTTACCACGATATCCAGGAATTTCAACCGCTGCAAAATGCCGTTGTTACCATCGGTACTTTTGATGGCGTGCACCTGGGGCATCGTAAAATCATTTCCCGTTTGCAGGAACTGGCGCGGCAAACCGGCGGCGAAACAGTCATTTTAACGTTTTTCCCGCATCCACGGATGATCCTGCATCCGGAGGACCAGAACCTGAAACTGATCAACATCATTTCCGAAAAAGCACAACTGCTGGCCGATCTCGGTATTGACCATCTCATCATCACGCCTTTTTCCCGCGATTTTTCCAATCTTTCTGCCGAAGAATACATCCGTGAAATCCTGGTCAACCGCATCGGCACCAAAAAAATAGTTATTGGTTACGACCACCGTTTTGGAAAAGACCGTACAGGCGGGTTAAACGAACTGCAGCAATTTGCGCCGGTTTATAATTATGAAGTAGAAGAAATCTCCGAACAGGATGTAAACGAAGTTGCCGTAAGTTCCAGTCGTATCCGCAAAGCAATATTAAATGGCGACATCAGTTTGGCCAACCAGTTTTTGGGTTATGCTTTTTTTATCACCGGAAAAGTGATACGCGGTGATCAGATTGGCCGTACTTTGGGTTATCCAACCGCTAATCTATTTATTGAAGAAAGTTACAAGCTGATTCCTGCGGATGGGATTTACGCTGTTACAGTTGAGGGTTTCGGGTTGCCGCTTGTCGGTTCTAATCCGCTACTTGTCTCCGAAGAAAGGTTAAAGGTGAAAGGCGAAAGGCCTAAAAGCAGTATAGACAACCCGCAACCGGCAACTGGAAACTTACAACCGAAACCCGAAGATTTAAATGCAGTTAACTCCCCCCCCCCCGGAGAGGGCCGGGGTGAGGCTTCTGAAAATTTGCACCTCGCTCCCCGCTCCCCGCAGCTTTTCGGCATGGCTTATATCGGCCACCGGCCAACCCTAAACGGCATGACGCGGAACATCGAAGTGAACATTTTTGATTTTAACCAGGATATTTACAACCAGGCCCTGCAAATGAGTTTCCATAGTTTTATCAGGCATGATGTTAAATTTGCAGGACTGGAAGAACTTAAGCAACAATTGGGACATGATAAAGAAAGCGTACGCTCCTACTTTTCCCCGAAACTATCATAGGTTGATATAAAGGGGCTTAGGGGATGTGACCTTCATTTCCATCAATCCACTTTCTGGTAAAGCAAAAAATGCTGTATAGGTAAAAATTCGCTTCGCTGGTAAAGCTTGAAGCCGTTCTCAGCGAGTTCTTTATTTACCTGTATTACCGACATTTTGTGCAGTTCTTTAATCGCAATCCCTGGATCTTCTGCACGATATTCCAGCAATAACAATTTGCCGCCCGGCTTTAAAGCTTTGTGCAAGGCCTGCAACACTTCATGCGGAAACAATAATTCGTGGTAAACATCTACCATAATAGCCAGATCAATAGAAGCATCCGGAAGGTTTGGAGACGTGTCTTTTCCCTTTATCACCTGCACGTTCTGCTGGCCCAGTTCCTTTTTCTTTTGGTTGAGGTAACTGATAAACCCATCTTGAACCTCTACTGCAAAAACTTTTCCCTGCGGTACTTTTTTGGCGATGCGAAAAGTATAATAACCGGTCCCGGCACCAATATCTGCCACCACAGCAGCAGCAGTTAAAGGCATTTTACTAATGGCCAACGCCGTATTTTCTTCCTGCTGCCGGTTGTTGCGCTCCAGCCAGTCTGCACCTGCAGCACCCATAACGGTGGCTATCTCCCTTCCCAAATATACTTTCCCGGTTCCGTCCGGGTCTGCTGTTTTGCTGGTGTAAACCTGGTTTTGCTGTGGTTTTTTGGGCTGGGAACAAGCTGTCAAAACAACAAAAACCAACGGAAGCACAAATGCTGTTTTTATCACTGTTTTTTTGAACATATTTTATTCAACAATACGGGCAACAATTTGTGAGGAGTTTAGCTGAAGGAAAATCAGAAAAAAAATATCCTGTTTTAATATTCATAAATTAAGAACTGTTTTTTTATTAAAAATTGTATTTTATTCAATAAATACTACTTTTAACCTTATTATTTTTATAAAATTTAAAACAACATTAATAAATAGCCAGCATTTTGTACAATTTATTATAATTGCAGCTTAGTTTATACTATTTTTCCAAAAATGAAAAAAACATTACCCTTTATTCTTTTACTAATAGTAATGGCAGCCGCCCTTATTTTCAGTTCGGTTAACTTAACAACTGTAAAAGACAGTAAAATCAATACAGGAGATACGGCCTGGCTGCTTATTTCTACTGCATTGGTTTTGGTGATGACACCCGGACTGGCCTTTTTTTATGGTGGCATGGTGCGGAAAAAGAACATGATCTCTACCATGCTTCAAAGCCTGGCTTGTATGGGCATGATCACGATTATTTGGGTTTTATTTGGGTTTAGCCTTGCTTTTGGCGAAGATTTCCATGGTGTCATCGGCAATCCGGCAACTTATTTTATGATGAAAGGCACGCTTGGAAACAGTACCTGGAGTTTAATGCCCACTGTTCCGCTTATTTTGTTTGCCATGTTCCAGCTTAAATTTGCCGTAATTACACCTGCTTTAATTACCGGTGCATTTGCCGAGCGGATCCGCTTTAACTCTTATCTTATCTTTCTGTGCCTTTTTATCATCTTTATTTATGCACCGCTTGCACATGCTACCTGGCACCCGGATGGCATTATGGCTAAAGCCGGTGTCCTGGATTTTGCAGGCGGAACCGTGGTACACATGTCTGCCGGGTGGGCTGCCCTAGCTTCTGCCATGTATTTAAAGCAACGCAAATTGCAGGAACATGCCCCGGCCAGAATAACCTACGTGATATTAGGTACAGGTTTATTGTGGTTTGGCTGGTTTGGTTTTAACGCGGGTTCGGCCGGTAGTGCCGGTGTTTTGGCCGCAACTGCTTTGGCCACTACTACTACAGCTTCGGCAGCGGCAGCTATCTCCTGGATATTTTTTGATATGTTCCGAGGAAAAAAACCTTCTGCAATGGGTGCCTGTATCGGTGCAGTTGTTGGGCTGGTTGCCATTACACCTGCCGCCGGTTATGTTACCGTTCCGCATTCATTGGTCATTGGTATTGTCTCTGCTGTTGTAAGTAACCTGGTTGTCATCTGGCGTTCACGCACCAATATTGATGATACACTTGACGTTTTTCCCTGCCATGGTGTAGGCGGAATGGTAGGGATGTTATTGACAGGTGTTTTTGCAAACCAAGCAGTTAACGCTGGTGGCAATACAACGGGCAACGGATTATTTTATGGGGAAACACACTTGTTTTTTGTACAGTTTGCAGCATTAATAGCAGTTTCTGTTTTTGCTTTTTTTGGATCGATGATTTTACTGAGGGTAACTAACCTGATCAGCCCGCTTAGGGTAAGTCTGGATGAAGAACTTATAGGCTTAGATCAAAGCCAGCATGATGAAGAGTTGTAAAAATTTGACATGCTTCTTTTATCGCCTAAAAATCAGTGAACCGCCCTGGTTTTAAGGCTATAATCTATCCCTGATGCAATAATTTTATTAAAACACTATTGATTTTTATCAATTTATTAAAAAACAACTGCTGATTCATTTAAAAAAAATTGCTTTTTTAAAAAATTCCCATTTAATCTGTGATTTCTTAAAAAAAACTCATTTAAAATAATTTTTTTTAATATTATTTGAAGCGTTTATATTTGATAAACATTATTTTAACACTAAATACCAAATTTACTAAAAATGGCAGCAAAACTTGAATATATTTGGCTGGACGGTTACAAACCAACACAAAGCCTGCGCAGTAAAACTAAAATTGAAAAAGATTTTAGTGGGAAATTGGAAGATTGTGAAATGTGGAGCTTCGATGGTTCCTCAACCCAGCAAGCCCCGGGAGGTTCATCGGATTGCATTCTGAAACCTGTTTACATCTGCAAAGACCCTGAAAGAAAAGATGGTTACTTAGCAATGTGCGAAGTATTAACTTCGGACGGAAACGCACATCCATCCAATGGCCGTGCCATGATTGACGATGACGACAATGACTTTTGGTTTGGTTTTGAGCAGGAATATTTTTTATGGAACCCCGAAACCAATAAACCACTTGGTTTTCCGGTCAATGGTTATCCGGCTCCGCAAGGACAGTATTATTGTTCTGTAGGCGCACAAAATGCTTTCGGCAGAGAAATCGTAGAAGAACATTTAGATGTGTGTTTGGATGCGGGCCTAAATGTAGAAGGAATTAATGCCGAAGTTGCTGCCGGACAATGGGAATTCCAGATTTTTGCAAAAGGCGCCAAAGAAGCCGGAGACCAGATTTGGATTGCACGTTATTTGTTGGAAAGGATCGGCGAAAAATTCGGTGTTTCGATCAACTGGCATTGCAAACCTTTGGGCACTTTGGATTGGAACGGTTCCGGGATGCACGCCAACTTCTCAAACTCTGTTTTAAGAAACGCGGGCAATAAAGAAACTTACGAAAAAATTTGCGAAGCTTTCCGTCCGGTTGTAAAAGAACATATCGAAGTTTACGGTGCAGACAACGAACAACGTTTAACCGGTAAACACGAAACTGCGTCTATTTATGATTTTAGTTATGGCATTTCCGATCGCGGCGCTTCTATCCGCATTCCGCTTGCCACGGTAGAAAGAGGCTGGAAAGGTTACCTGGAAGACCGCCGCCCAAACTCAGCGGCAGACCCATACAAAATTGCTGCACGTATTGTCAAAACAGTAAAATCAGCAGTCATCAGTGACAATACTGCTGCTTTTGTCGAAGCAGAATTGGCCTAAAAATAAATTGAATTTTGATAAATTGAAAGGTGCAAGTTTAAAAGCTTGTACCTTTTTTTATAATCAAAAGATAGATAATGCTTCTTTTACACCTGTTTTTTAAGTGTTGGTTTTTTTTGAAATTCCAATTTTTGAACTACAGATTTATAATCCTCCTATTCAATAATAAAGCATTAATACAATCAATAAAAGTTATTTTATAATAAATGCAGTTGTTGCGGGCCCTATGTTAAACTTGGATTGAAGATTAAAAGCTCAAAACACAGGATTTCAATCCCTACCAACAAAAATAAAATCAGGGATTTCTATGCAAATGAACAACCTGTCCGCCCCCTGCAACTAAAACTGTATTTAAAGTGGTTTGGTTATTTACCTTTTGAATGACTTTTGTTAAATGATCCGGGTTTTTATCTGCATCCGTAGCATCACTATAAATCTCAGCCGTATAATTTCCTTTGGGTAAAAAGGATAGAGAAGTTTCCAGGCTGCGCGGCGTACTGCTGTTGATAGTACCGATATACCAGTCATCGCCTTTGCGCCTGGCGGTGGTGATCCATTCGCTGATCTTGGCACTGACCACTTTGGTTTCGTCCCAGGTTATCGGTACTTCTTTTAAGAACTCAAATCCCGGCTGCCCCAGATAAGCCTCCGGATAATCGCAAACCATGCCCTGCTCATTCTCCAAAACCACGTACATGGCCAGCATGTGGCAGCGCGTACCCGGTACCATTGGCCTGCTATAATGAACTTTAAATGTGGAAGGATTAGCTGCACGGAAACCGCCCAAATGATAATCCGTAGAACCGGCAAGCCCGCGCGTAAAAGGGATATTGATGTCGGCATCCGGAGTAACGCGGTTGCCCCATTTGTCATTTTCATAGTTAAGTGATGCTTCCCGGGTAAATTCATTTGGATAAGTACGGTTCAACCCTGTCGGTTTATATGCGCCGTGAAACTGGATATGCAGATGGTGCTGCGCCGCTTTTTGCAATATTTCTTCCTGCATGTTTACCATTTCCTGGTCGTCGCGGTCCATAAAATCACACATCAACCCTTTTATCCCCCATTTTTCATACTGGGCAAATGTTTCCTCCAGCTTCGGGTACAAAGCATAAAAATGCACCCAAACGCGGATACCTACGCCAACTTTTTTAGCCGAATCGCACAAAGCCTTCATATCCAAACCCGGAACGGCCTTAGAAGGATCCGCATGAGGGCCGGGATTAAAACCAGGGCCGTCGTTTACATACCATTCGTGCTGGCCGTATTCTACCACCGTATGATAAGCAATACTGTTTTTAGCACAAAAATTTACATAATACATATTGGTTTCATAGTTATTGCCCGGCGCAAACGTAGTATCCGGAACCACATTACCGTTCCACCAGGGGAAAGTGGTTTTCCCCGGCTTGATCCAGGACAGATCTTTTATCCTGCAAGGCTCACTCAAATTAGTCAACATGTTTGATTCTACTAAAGCTCCGATCCTGTCACCGATCATCATCACCCGCCACGGGCTGTTATGCGGCAGTTTTGCCTTTACTTTGATAACTGTTTGTTGTGGTAATGGCGAAAGGATAGTTTGCAGCATTCCCTGATGTTTAATCAGGTACATGCCTGCATAATCCAGTAAATTTGCTTCTGTAACAGCCATGTAAATCCCTTTCGGAAACTCAAAAAGTGCCGGCAGGTCCATCAAAGTATCCGCCTTGATTTTGCTTAAAGGCATTTTATCGTAAATCCCTTCATGCGAAGTGGTATAATTTTCACGGAAAAGTGTCAACACAGTTGGATCTTGCGTTAAATTGAAAGTATTGGTTTCGTCCGTAATATTTACACTTTGCCATTGATGCTGGTTTGGAATCCGGTAACGAAAAGCGGCGCCGTCATTAAAAACTTTTACTTCCACATTTAATTGGCGTTCTAAGCCCGTTTTTTCTTTTACCAAAACGATTGCCTGATTGCAATCACTATGCACTTTACTGGTTTTGCCAACAATTAAGTCGTAATCTTCCTGCAGGTGCTGCAACTGCGGTTTGCCCAATTGCAGGTCATGATCAAACGCGCGCCCTTCCTGAAAACTGATTTTTAAACGGGAATTATCCACCAGCAGGGTTCCTTTATAAGTAACCCGATAGGTTATTCCGCCCTGATCGGTACTCAACCAAAAATTGATGCTTTTATCGGGCGAACTAACTGTGAAGCTACGTTGGGCCGATACATTTTCAAAAGCCAGTATCAATAAAAAGATCAATAAGCGGGTAAAAGCAGGCATATCAGAGAGGATGATTAAAATAATTGAGGTTCGATATAAAAGTAAAGATTAAAGTGACAATTGTAAAGAAGAAGAAAAATCGATTTAAAAATAGGTTTGTCCTGTAAAAGATAACAGGAAGCTGGTTTCTTTTCTTTGGATGGTGTCCATTTTACTCCCCCGCGAAAATACTTACGTAGCTCACCAGTTTATACAAGTCATCAATTCTAAATATGGTTCTAACCTTCCAATATTGTACATTCCCACTTACAATACTGTTAAAGTGAATTAGGGTTGACAGACCATTGTTGATGGTTCATTGCTTGTCTCCTTGCCGCTAATAGCTGCACTGCCATAAACCATCAATTATTAACACCATTTTGGCTGATGCTTCTTTTAGCACCTGTTTCTATGTAAGCAACAACCGTATTCAAATTTTTACACAAACTCTTTTCTTTTCATCAAAATTATTGTCTTTTTAAAATACAATTGAATACTTTTCAGCAGAAATTTATTTTTGATGAAAAAGTTATACTTGTCCCTCCTTTTGCCCTTGCTTTGTTTCCAGATAAAAGCACAAAGCATCAACACAAATCCAAATCCTGTTAAAGGGAATTATTTGCTTGCTGCGCGTTTCTCTCCGAAAAAATTGCAAAAAATGATTTTTTCGACTACCGTTGATGCACACTGGTTAAAAAACTCCGACCGCTTTTGGTACATGTTTGAAACCAGCGCAGGTAAAAAATGGTACTTAATTGATCCGTTGGCCCGAAGCAAAAAGCTGTTGTTCGACAATGCCAAAATTGCCGCAGAAGTTACTTTGATTGTAAAAGACCCATTTGACGCACAGCACCTGCCCATTGAAAACTTAAAGTTTACAAAGGATGAAAAAAGCATTCAGTTCGATTTAAAAAGTACGATAGACCAGGTTAAAAAAGACCGGAAAGACAAAAAAGCAGCCGATTCGCTGGAGAAAAAAACCTTTTACTTTCAATACAACCTGCAAACCGGGAAATTGGCCGAACTAATTAATTATGAAAAGATAAAACCGAAACCAAGCTGGGCTTCTATTGCGCCTGATAGTTCGGCCATTGTCTTCGCCCGCAATTATAATTTGTTTTGGATGGACAAAACCAATTATAAAAAGGCTTTGAAAAATGAGGACGACAGTACCATTGTAGAACATCAGCTAACCAAAGATGGCGTAGAATATTATGCTTATGGCGATAGTTTTGGCAATGAAACCAATGTGGAGCGCGAAAAGAACCAGAAAAAACGCAAGCCAACACAGGTTTTATGGTCGCCCGACGGGAAACATTTTGCAATGATCCGTTCAGATTCGCGCAAGGTAAAAGATATGTGGGTGATCAATAGCGTTGCAGAACCCCGTCCAACTTTAGAAACTTATAAATACCAGTTACCGGGCGAAAAAGAAGCTCCGGTCAGGGAAATGTTGCTGTTTGATTTTGAGGCCAAAACATATAAAAAGTTAAACACGGCATTATTTAAGGACCAGGAATTATCTATATGGCCTGCACCGGTTTTACAAAAAAACCGGGACGATGAATTCCGGCCAAACTTGTGGCTGGGCAATGCAAATAAATTTTACTTTTATCGTACCGGCCGCGATTTAAAAAAGATTGATGTTTGCAGTGTTGATATCCAAACCGGAAAAGTAAGCTTACTGGTCCAGGAAAGATTGAACACTTATGTAGAAATTAACCGGCCGGGTTTGGTTAACAATGGAAAAGAACTGATCGAATGGTCTGAACGGGATGGCTGGGCACATTTTTACTTGTATGACGATGCCGGAAAATTGAAAAACCAAATCACTTCCGGTTCTTTTCATTGTGAAGATATTGTAAACATTGATGCTAAAAACCGCATCTTGTATTTTACAGCTTCGGGTAAAGAAACCAACGAAAACCCATACTATACCCATTTGTACAGCATTCATTTTGACGGCAGCAACTTGCATTTATTAGATCCCGGAAACTTTGATCATACTTCCAGTTTAAATGACGACAGCAAATTTTTTGTCGATAATTTTTCCCGTGTCAACACTACGCCAAAATCTGTTTTGTATGATTTTATGGGACATAAATTAATGGATATGGAAACCGCCGACCTATCCAATTTAATGGCTGCGGGTTACAAGTTTCCGGAGCCGGTCAAACTAAAAGCAGACGACGGCATTACAGATCTATATGGCGTGCTATATAAACCTTATGATTTTGACGCGCAAAAGAAGTATCCACTGATTGAATATGTTTATCCCGGTCCGCAAACAGAAGCCGTAAACACAACTTTTAGCCGAAGCATGGATGCGAACGAAAGATTGGCTCAGTTTGGATTTATCGTAGTTACAGTTGGTAACCGCGGCGGCAATCCGGGCCGTTCTAAATGGTACCACAATTATGGCTATGGCAACCTGCGCGATTATGGTTTGGCCGATAAAAAAGCAGCGGCAGAACAACTGGCAGACCGTTATCCTTATATCGATATTAACAAAGTTGGCATCACCGGGCATTCGGGCGGCGGCTTTATGTCAACCGCGGCAATGCTGGTTTATCCTGATTTTTTTAAAGTTGCAGTTTCTGAATCGGGCAATCACGACAATAGTATTTACAACCGCTGGTGGAGCGAAAAACATAATGGATTAAAAGAATCCATCACGGCCAAAGGAGATACAAGTTTCCAATATTCGATTGACAAAAACCAGGACCTGGCCAAAAACCTGAAAGGGCACCTGCTGCTTTCAACAGGTGATATCGACAATAATGTAAGCCCGTCAAACACCATTCGTTTAATCAATGCTTTGATAAAAGCCAACAAACGTTTTGATTATGTTTTACTGCCCGGCCAGCGCCATGCTTATGGCGATATGACAGAATATTTTTTCTGGCAAAAGGGGGATTACTTTTGCAAGTATCTTTTAGGTGATTTTTCGCAGCCGGTAGATATCTTGGAGATGGATAAAGAAGTAGAAATGAACGGCAAGAAAACAGCAAGCAATTAGTTGTTTTTCAACATAATTTTATTTGTAAAAGAAGCATGCCAAACGATAACCAATAGACCATGGCCAGTTTTAAAAAGGCAATAATTCCAATTTATAATCCCTGATGCAATCATAAATACACATCAATACAAGTATTAAAATTTAATTATCATTAATTCAAATTAATTTGCATTAATTTGAACAATTATCAGAAACAAAACCTACAACTTCATGTTGATCTAAAAATTGAAGAATATCTTTTAAATTGTTTATTTATTTTAACTATAAAACCTATAATTTTACATGGCAAACGTAACCGAAAAAGAAATCGTTGTTTATCTTAAGGAAAAGATAAAAACAATCCAGGCAGAAGCTAAAAAGTACGAAGATCTGTTAAATGCTTTCAGCGGCACTGCTCCAACCAAATCAGCCAAGCAAACAAAAAACAATATTTTGGATGCTGTACTGGAAGAAGCAGTAGATGCCCCTGCAAAAAGCAGCAAAAAGAAAACAGATGCAAAACCTGCAAAAAGCGGTAAAGCCGGAGCTAAAAAAGCATTGGAAGTTCCTGCCGAATATACGCCCGAGCTGGGGTTAAGCGGTAAAATTGCATTTGCATTAAATGAAATTGGCGAAGGGTTTGGTCAGGATATTGCAAATACCATGGCGCAATACGAACCGCAAAGCGATGCAGAAAAACTATTCAAACAAATTGCAAGTGTACTTTCTAACCTGAAAGCGAAAGGTGTTTTAACAACGGTGAAAGAAGGCAGAAGGGACAAATATTCGCTGGCTAAATAATTTCGGCAGACGTTGAAAACACAATGCTAAAAACAGTATTGTATTAAACTAAGTATCTAAAATATAAAAGGCTTTGCTACATTGGTAAAGCCTTTTTTGTTTATATCAACAGAAAGAAGGACAGTGATTTTATGCCATAAAAGAAGTACCACCATTAGGCATGATCTTCATAACTATTATAGGTAAATTTTGATTTTTGACTTGGATGTGTAAGCTTTCAAAGTACAAAGTACCTGTTTCCTGCTGACATCAGGATTGAAAGTATTTTTATCCGACATCAAGTTTGATCGGCATAATTTTGATACTTTGGCTGACCCATTCCTACTGCGTAAAAAGATCCCGGTAAACACTGTAATACTCATCGTAAACCTGATACAAAGGAACAAACGTTACATCCACCCGGCTTAATCATATTTTGTGCTTTAAAAGCAAGCGGTTGATTGCGTACAGGAAGAAAACCGGCCGTCGGATTTGTTTTGTTTGCAATCAGAACAGCAGTCCCGCTTGTAGGTTCATGCGTTATGGGGGCAAGCTTTCCGGCTAAAACCAAAGGCCCATAAAGAACAGCCAAATGCTTGGGTTATCCGTGTTGGTTTACATTACTCATTAAGGTTTATCGTCAGCTTTTAGTCATGCTGCCAATACCAATTTTGGATGGGTAAAAGAAGCATGGCCATGAAACATCTTTTTAATCGAAAAGCCAAGCGTTGCTATTTTCAACCAAAAGCCAATTGTTACGGCACTTTTTTTATCTTTAAATATTGGAAACCCGACGGATCAACTACCACCTGATCGTTATCCAAATCCGTATTTACAAACTTTACTTTGATTAAAGCCGTTGCCCGCGGCGATACTTTTGTATTGGAGTGATGCGTATGAAAGACATACAGCAGGTTTCCTTTCTTATCCGTAAAAAAATCGCCGTGCCCGGTTCCGTTAACTTTTAAAAGATTCCTGCTGATGATGGGGCTTTGATCTGATTTTTTCCAGGGGCCAAAAGGCGATGCAGCAGTGGCGTAACCAACTGCATAATCCGGATTGCGAAAATCATTGGCCGAATAAAACAAATAATACAAATCTCTTTTTTTGAGCACGGTTGGCCCTTCGGTAACCGACCATTGGGTTTTAGCCGTGTTTTCCCATTCCAGTGTCCCGCTGATACAAGGGGTAACCGTTTCGGGCAAAATATCAGAAAAATCATCTTTCATTCGGGCCACAAAAATGCGGTTGCCTTCCGTTAGCCGCACATGATACAGGTAGATTTTCCCATCCTTGTCGCGAAACACAAAAGGATCAATCTGCTTCCCGTCCCCTGACAAAGCCTTGATCTCTTTTTGCTTAAAAGGCCCCAGTGGGCTGTCGCTTTGTGCAATCGCGATATGTTCATCGGCCGTGTAAGCCATATAATAAATATGGCCGCTTTTAAAAACCTGCGGCGCCCAAAAACCCTTGCTGCCGTAAGCATCGCCTTTGGCCAGCGCAAAACCATTTGTTTTGCCGACAGGGCCACTCCATGTTTTTAAATCCGGTGATTGATAAACCAGAAATCCCTGGTCGCTGCTCGTTCCGTACAGATAATAAATTCCTTTATCGAGGAAGATTGTTGGATCGGCTAAGTAGATTGTATCTGTACTGGCTTGGTTAATTTTAACAGCGCTTGTATTAGCTTGTTTAAAGTTTGCAACAGCTTTGGCCTGAAAAATATTCCAGGCTAAACTGATCAAGAATAAGTATTTCAAAATTTTGCAGGATTGGTTGCTAAAATTATAGGAAAATTTTGTTATCATAAAAACAATTGTACTTGATTAAATAAATTTCCATTTTCGCTACATACTTCTTTTACCACCTAAAAAACAATATGCCTGCAATCAATCGATATACAGGCATATTTTTTGGAGGGGATGCTTCTTTTATCGCCTAAATTATTCTTTGTACAAATGCAATTTCAATCCAATTTCAAAATCACCGTTGGTATAAGTTTTCAAAGGCGTAGTCTCCATGGTATAAAAAAGCATTAGTTGTACGGCTTTACTGATGTTGGCCCCAAAACCAAAACTTTCACTCTGGCTGCTGTGGTACATGGTGTAAAAGTTTAGCCCGTTATTTTTTAAGGTGAAGTTTAAGCCCGCGTCGAAAATACTTTTATAACCGTCAACACCACGAAAAACCAATTTTGGCTCAATGACCGAACCATCCAGCAAGTTCTTCAAAGCAAATTTGTAACTAACCGAAGTGATGAAAACAGAACGGTCAACGCCTAATATAGTGTTGCCCCTTTTAAAGAAATGGTTTAGGTTGGGTATCGCGCCCTGAACGGTTAAATCATTACTGGTATAAGACACGCCGAAATCACCGTCCAGATTGGCCTTGTTCTGGTTATTGTAACGGTCCACCTGCACGTCGCCCTGGTCGCCGTTCACTTCGTTATAGTTGAGCCGCTGATTGGTCACACCTGCCGATAGCCCGAAATTCAGCCGCTGGCCCTTACTTCCTAATATCACGTGATAAGCATAAGTGGCCATCGCCCGGGTTTCCCTTAATAAACCAGTCTGGTCATTGCTCACGTTTAAACCTAACCCTACGTTTTTGCCTGCGTTATAATCCGCAGAAACCACTTGTGTCCTTGGGCTGCCCGGCATAGTAGCCCATTGCTGGCGGACCCCCAGGTTCAGGTTCAAACCTTTATCCAAACCTGCCATGGCCGGATTAGTTAAATACTGGTTCTGAAAGTACATGGATGCAAAAGGGTTAAGCTGCGCAGATACTGTTTTTACCTGCATAAAAACAGTAAGCAGCAATAGCACAGTTGCTTTTGTTATATATTTTACTGGTGTGGTTATTTTATTTTGTGTTGATCGTTTCATGATTTTTATCTTTTTGCGGCCTTAACTTTGCTGTAATGTAAGATTGATGCCTGTTTATCTGTTTCTGAGGATGGTGACAAACCCTTTCAGCAGGTATTTGCCCGAGCTAAAATCAATCACATAATAATAAGTTCCTTCGGCAAGCGGCGAACCATTATAGCTGCCGTCCCAGTCGTTATTATAACGGCTGATCTTATGCAGCAACCTTCCGCCCTTATCATAAATCGAAACCGTATTATCAGGATACAATTCAATGTTCTTTACTACCCAGGTGTCGTTCTTGCCATCTCCGTTTGGTGTCAGCAAATTAGCCGGATGAATAGAGGCATAATCATCGGTAACATTGATCGTGATGCTGCTGTTGCTGCTGCAACCCGAAGCGTTTGTTGCTTTAACCTGGTAAGTAGTGCTGCGGTCAGGACGGACTTGAATCACGGCTGTACTGGTTGAGCCAATTGTCCCGGCTGTATTGTCCCAGCTGTAAGTGCCGCCGCCTGTTGCCGTGAGCGTTACGGTTTCCCCTTTCAAAATCTGTGTTCCCTTGTCGGCTGCAATTGCTGCTGCAGGCAAATCATTTGAAGTAAGCGTAAAAGTCTGACTAAAGCTATCAACGCCGCCGTTTGCCGTACCGCCGTTATCTTTAACGGTTACCGTAACAACAGCAGTTCCTGCTTTAGCCAGGTTATAACTTAAAATAGCCTGGCCGCCAGATACGGCAGAAACGCTTAAATTATTAAACAAACCAGCATTGCTTGAACTTACGCTTAAAGTAGTGCTCTGTGCCGTTTCAGGGCCTGGTGTAATCCCGCTCAATTTAATTACCTGGCTGCTTGTTGTAAAACAGGTTCCCTGATCCGGAACTGCTGCCATCGTTGGTGCTTCGTTTACATCGTTAATATTGATAATGAACGCCTGATCCAAATAAAGCCCGTATTGGTTGGTTGCCCGGATCAACACCTGATAACTTGCTTTCTGCTCAAAGTCTAAGCTTTGATTAGTAATTACTTTGTTTCCCTGGATACTGAACAAAGCGTTGTCTGTACTTCCTGCCCCTGATACAAAACCGTAAGTATAAGCAGCGTTTGGATCGAGGGAAACAGCACTCAATGTTCCCGCTTGTGTGCCCGAAGGCTGATTTTCAAAAAGGCCAGGCTGTGTTAAGCTGATGCCGCTGACTGTTGGGTTGGTAATGGTAAGTGTTCCGGGCACATAAGTAAAACTGTAGTTGGCAGCTACCGCCCCGTTTGCAGTAACCGGATAAGATCCGGCGGCAGAAGCGGCCGTAGCTGTGGTAGCAACCGCAGGCGGCGTGCTCAAACTGGTTTGTGTGTCTCCATTTACAAAACCAAGATAAGTAACTGTTAAAGCAGGGTTTGGCAAACCGTAAACACGGCTTTGGCTATCGGCCGTTATGGTCAATACTGTTTTTAGCACGGTAAAAGTTCCGGCCGTGTACGCAATTGCATAGTTATCACTGGCTGCACCACTTACCATAATGGGATACGTCCCTGCAGCAGAAGCAACTGTAGCTGTGGTAGAAACTGTTGGCTGTGCAGTTAAATTAGTTTGGGTATCCCCATTAACAAAACCTGTATAAGCAACTGTTAATACAGGATTGGCTGCGCCATAAGTTTTGCTTTGATCATCAGCTATGATGTTCAACGGCGCTTTGTTTACCGTTAAAGTTTGTGTAATACCTGCTGCTCTGATATAATTATTGTTACCGGGTTGGCTTGCAGTAATTATTGTTGTTCCGGCGGAGAGGATATGAACGGTGCCCAGGAGCGAATCAACCGTTGCAACCATAGGATTGCTGTTTCTGTAAGTAACCGGCAAACCTGATGAGGCTGATGCTGATAAACTAAAATCTGCATCACCGTAAGTTTTATTTTGTAAAGGGGCAAATGCAATGGTTTGACTGCTTTGCCCTACCGTCAATACTCCGTTTACATAGTTGAAATTATAGTTGGACGATGCCGATACACCTGATACAGAAACGGGATAATCGCCAACATCCGAAGCAGGAGTAGCCGTAGTGCTTACAGCAGGCTGGGTAGTTAAACTGGTTTGGGTATCACCATTAACAAAACCGCTGTAAGTAACGGTTAAAGCAGGATTGGCTGATCCATAAGTTTTAGTTTGATGATCTGCTGTTAGGGTTAAGGTAGCTTTGCCAATGACCAGTTGCTGGTTAAAGTTTGTTGTTGCCAGAAAGTTGCCGTTGCCGGCCTGCTGTGCTGTAATGATTACATTTCCTGCCGATACGATGTGAACTATCCCCCCGGCATCAACTGTAGCAATTGCCGGATTGCTGCTGGTGTAGGTAATTGGCAGCCCGGATGAAGCAGTTGCACTGAGTGCAAAATCTGCATCACCATAAGTTTTAGACAAAGGGTTAAAGGTAATGGTTTGAATGCCGGGAAAAACCGATAACGTTCCGCTTACATAATTAATGTTATAATTTGCTGCCGAAACACCAGTTACGGTAATCGGATACAAGCCAACCGGTGAAGCAGTTGTTGCAGTAGTGCCTGCTAAGGGCTGTGTAGTTAAGCTTGTGTTGGTTTCACCATTTACAAAACCTGAATAAGCAACGGTAAAAGCAGGATTTGCCAAACCATAAGTTTTGCTTACGTTATTTGCCGTAACAGTTAAGGCCGCTTTGTTTACCGTTAAAGTTTGCTGAATATTTGTGGCTGCACTATAATTTACGTCTCCGGGTTGCGAAGCGGTAATGGTTGTGGTTCCGGCTGAAAGAATATGGACGGTGCCCTGTGCGTTAACGGTTGCTACTGCCGTGTTGCTGCTGCTGTAACCAACCGGCAGTCCTGATGAAGCTGTAGCCGATAAACCGAAATCTGCATCACCATAAGTTTTAGCAGGTAAAGAATTAAAGGTGATGGTTTGGAGCGTTACATTTAACGAAGTACCTGTCAGAATATAGCTACCTGCATTTCTTGTTGCGTAATAATTATTGGCGATGGCTTTATTGCCAATAATATCCGTAAAAAGTAAAAGCAGGACAACAAAGCGTAATAGTTTTAACATATAAAATATTTAAATTGATGTTTAAAAACAAACAGGAATTGATGTTTTGTAAAGCGCGTGGGTAAAGGTTTAATTTGAATTTGTTGTTATACGAGAAGTATAGACCGGGGTTTCAACCTGTTGGAAATTTGAACCACCTGTTTTAACCCATTGTTAAATCAGCTTATCTTGCTATTCTTAACATTCAATTAAAAGAAGCAATCAGTAATTACAGCACAGTTTTTCATATCTCAAATCCCCCATTTATCATTAGTTTTATTCCGTATGCTGCCATCACCTCAAAAACCTTTTAAAAAGTTAAGGATTGTACCGCTTATTGCCGTTATCTTCCTTACGGTTTCTGGCGGACCATATGGTTTAGAACCCTTATTGACTTATGCCGGCAAACATGGCGCGCTTTTGCTGCTCATCATTACGCCTATTTTGTGGGATATCCCAACTATTTTTACCGTGCTCGAACTCAACAGCATGATGCCTGTTACCGGCGGCTATTATCAATGGGTAAAAAAAGCAATGGGTTTGCGCTGGGCCTTGTATGAAGGCTGGTGGACCTGGCTTTATACTTTTGTTGACCTGGCCATTTATCCGGTGCTTTTTACGGAATATGCCGCTTTCTTTTTTCCGGAAATAGCCGCTTATAAAGTTCTGGTTTGTTTGTTCATCATCTGGTCATCCGCCGGTTTAAACATCCTGGGCATTGTGCCGGTCGGCAAAATTTCCATGTTGCTGGCTGCTTTGGTACTTGCTCCTTTTATCATCCTTTTTTATGTGGCTTTTACACATCATGCAGGTAATTTTACCTTTCCGTCTTTATCCTTAAAAGGAATCGGGTTTTCTTCCCTGGGATTAGGCCTTTATACCGTTATGTGGAATTTTATCGGCTGGGACAACGTAACTACTTATGCAGAAGAAGTGGACCGGCCGGTGCGCACTTACCTCATCTCTATATTTACTGCTTTTGTCCTGATCTTTTTAGTGTATTTTTTGGCGGTATTGGTTGCACAGCAATCAGGCGTTGATCTGGCAAAGCTCGAAAAAGAAGGCTTTCCAATTGTAGGGCTTTTGGTAGGCGGACGTTGGCTGGGCACCTTACTTTCTTTTGGCGGTTTGGCCAGCACATTAGGTTTGTATTCTGCCGTACTGCTTTCTGTTTCCCGTGTGCCTAAAGTAATGGCTGATGATGGTTTGCTTCCCCAAAAAATCAATAAACTTCATCCCAGGTACAAAACACCTTATGTTTCTATCTTGATCTGCTCGGTAGTGATCAGTTTTATGGTCCTGTGGACTTTTACCGACCTGCTGATCATTGATGTGACCGTTTATGGGGCGGCATTATTTTTAGAATTTGCCTCGCTGATTATTTTTCGCATCAAATTCCCCGATCTGCACCGTCCCTTTAAAATCCCGTTAAATGTTTTCGGGTTATGTTTAATGTCTTTTTTGCCTTTGCTGGTTTATTTGATCGCCTTATCCGGCGCTTTTTCTGCTTCGAAGGAAACGTGGCTGCCCGCACTCTTTGCTATTGCCACTTTACTTTCAGGGGAATTAGTGTGGCGGTTGATTAAGTTCAGGAAAAAAGGTTTGCAGAACGGTTAAACCGATACTGTTTTTATGCCGGTAAAAACAGTATTGATATTTAAATTTTTCAATAATTATCTCTTTAGGGCATCTCTAAAAACCCGTATTATTTGTTTGGCCTCACCTTTAAGAGGCTGTATCATAAATAAAATCGAGGCTCTGAGAATCGTCTATACGAAAACGTTCTCCACCACCTACCCGAATAAATTCAATAAAAAAGAGGCTGATCATGATTTATGATACAGCCTCAAGGAGTGTTTTTAGAGATGCCCTTTAATTAAACCGCAGGTTCCTGCTGGCTCAAACAGTGAAAACTGCCCAGGCCCCAAATAATATCGGTAGAATCTATGCCTGTTACTTTTCGATCGGGAAAGCATTGCTGTAAGATTTGCAATGCTTTTTCATCGTTTTTATCCCGGTAAGTTGGAACGACAACTGCAGCATTGCCAATATAAAAATTGGCATAACTGGCCGGTAAACGTGTATTTTCCCAAATTACGGGCGATGGCATGGGCAACTCAATAATGTTAAGCGGACGGCCATCCAATAATTTCATCCCTTTCAGTTTTTCCAGGTTTTCCTGTAAGATGTGGTAATTCTCATCTTCCGGGTTTTCCTCCACAACAGTAACTACCGTATCTTCGTTTACAAAACGGGCAATATCATCAATATGGCCGTCGGTGTCATCGCCCACAATCCCGTCCCCCAGCCATAAAACCTGCTCCACGCCGTAATATTGCTTTAAATAATCTTCAATTTGTTGCTGATTGAGGTGCGGGTTACGGTTTGGATTAAGCAAACAAGCGGTTGTAGTGAGCACCGTTCCTGCTCCGTTAAATTCTACCGAACCGCCTTCCATCACAATTCCGGGTTCATAAACCGGAAGGTTAAAGTGCTTTGCAATTTTTGTCGGGATCACATCATCCAAATCAAAAGGCGGATACTTACCGCCCCAGGCATTGTAGCCCCAGTCCAGCACCAATTTTTGTGGCATAAAAGAAGCATCACGGTTCAGCAAAAACGCCGGGCCGTGATCACGGCACCAGGCATCATTGGTGGGAAAATAAAAGAATTCCACCTTTGTCAAATCCGTGCCAATGGCCAGCAACTGCTGTTTGGCAAAAGCTCCCATTTGTTCATCTGCAACATTGATGCGAACCAGTTCACCTTCAGTTAAAACGTTAATAAATTCTGCATATTGCCGATAGATCATCCCGATTTTTGATGGCCAGGAAGCTTCTTTATGCGGCCAGCTCAGCCAGGTTGCTTCGTGCGGTGCCCATTCTGCCGGAAAATAATAGTTTTGGGGGAAGTCGGGAAGTTGGGAAGAGATATAGCCTGTATGAGATGATTGATTTTGATTCATTTTTATTTAAGCTTATTGCGCAAAGAATTGAGCATAACCAGAATTCCTTTGCATTGCTGATAGAGTTTTTGAAAGTGGTTTGGTTGCAGTAAAAATAAATAGAGTTATGATATTCAACCTTTGCTTGTCAGCCCACAACGCCGAACTTATATTGGTAAAAGTTTTTATTGCATCAATGTTGTTCCAGTTCCACGAATGTAAATTTCATTTGCTTTATCTATATTTTCTTTCGTCTTCAGTTTAATATTTATAATTGTGAGGAGAGGTAAACTATTCTTTAAAGATTCAATTTCTGTAGATTTCAAAATTTCAACAGTTAAAATATAAGTAGAGTCAATTTTATAGGTTGAAATGTTATCTTTTAAAATCTTGTTGTCTATTATAAAAAGGGCCGGTACAGATACTGATTTTGCATAAGTCTTTTTAATGTCTGTTAAAGTAAGAAAGTTATAATCTTTTGGATTTTTTGATTTTATGTAAATCTTGCCATAGTTCTGATTTGTCGTGTCCTTATCTTTTACCACATTAATTTCTGCAATTTTATTTGGGTCAAAATACAATTGATTTTTGTCAATCCTTATTGAGTCAAGAAAGAATGAAGGCTCTTTTTTAGAATTAGAGTTGATAGTCTTTGTTACTTGTCCATAGGAGGCTATTGTCAGAAACGTAAGAAAAATCACAGCAATAGATTTCATAATTGTTAAATGAGTTTTTGTCATTATAAAGCGTTAAATAAATTACCATCTTTCTGTCTTCCCAGCGTTCCCTCTTCCTTAACTTCCTCACTCCTCATCAATTAACCGCTTAGTAATAGGCTGATAAGAATCAATCCTACGATCACGCAAAAACGGCCAGTGCGTGCGATAACGATCTGTTTCAGACAGGTTCAATGACTGCACTACAACTTCTTCTGTATCGTGTGAAGCCTGGTAAATAACCGTTCCGAAAGGGTTGGCGATAAATGACCCGCCCCAAAATTTTACACCAGCTTCCTCTCCTACCCGGTTGATGCTTACTACATGTACACCGTTGGCTATGCCATGCGAACGCTGAATGGTTTGCCAGGCATTGTATTGCTCGGTATTGGTTGGCAGGTCCTGAGTAGTTGCCCAGCCAATTGCTGTTGGATAAAAAAGGATTTCGGCGCCCATTAAAGCAGTGATCCGCGCAGCTTCGGGATACCATTGGTCCCAGCAGATCAAAACGCCAATCGTAGCAAACTTAGTTTTGAAAACTTTATAACCGAGATCACCTGGTGTAAAATAAAACTTTTCGTAAAAACCGGGGTCGTCAGGAATGTGCATCTTGCGGTATTTGCCCAGGTATTTTCCGTCCGCATCCAAAACAGCAGTTGTATTGTGGTATAAACCTTGTGCACGTTTTTCAAACAAAGAAGCTACAATCACTACATTCAGTTCGGCAGCAATTAAAGAAAGGGCATCCGTTGAAGGGCCCGGAATAGTTTCAGCCAGTTTAAAATTATCATAATTCTCTTCATCGCAAAAATACAACGACGTAAACAGCTCCTGCAAACACACAATTTGCGCGCCTTTTGCAGCAGCCTCGCGTATTTTACCTATTGCTTTCTGCAAATTCGCTTCCTTGTTGGCCGTGCAGCTCATTTGCACCAATCCTACTTTAACTTCAGACATTTTTAGCTACGTTTTATTTTGCAGCAAAAATAGGATTAAGATCAAAGCCCTGCAATGCTCTTTTTATCACCCTAAAACTATCTTTTTAAGGGCATCCGTAAAACTTTCCTTTTCTTCTCCTTCAAATAGGAATCAAAGGTGAGGCAAAACGAAAAAACGGGTTTTTAAAGATGTTATAAATAGCCCGATTTTATTATTTTTGCGTGATATGGCTGAAACTAAAGAAACACCTGTTCCTAAAACCAAAAAGCAAGTTTTTTGGGATATTGTCAAAACTGTCCTGAAAATTGGTTTCACCGGTTTACTGCTGTACTTAGTGCTGCGGAAAATGGATTTTAACTTTGTTAAAAGAACCTTAGCTGCTTCCAGTCCGCTTTATTTACTGTTGGCCGTACTCACATTTTTTGTTTCACAGATCATCGCTTCTTCCCGCCTGCTCAGTTTTTTCAAATCCATCCATTTAAAGCTCAACTTCCGTTTTAACCTGCGTTTGTACATGCTGGGTTTATTTTACAATTTATTTTTGCCCGGCGGTATCGGTGGTGATGGTTACAAAATCTGGCTGCTGAACAAAACTTATAAAATGCCTGCCAAAAAGGTGTTCTGGGCAATCTTTTTTGACCGTTTAAGCGGGCTTTGGGCCATCGGTTTAATCACCGTATCGCTGATTATTTTTATCCCGCAGATCAACGTCCACCTTAGCATTCCGCTTGGTATATTTCTGGCCGGCACTGCTGCGTATTATTTTGTGGCACATTACTTTTTTAAAGATTATACCCATTACTTCTGGGAAGCCCATGCAAAAGCAATTGTGGTACAATCTTTACAGGTGGTTACCGTATTGTTCATCCTGCTGGCTTTGCATTTTCATGGCAAATTTTCGCCGTATTTATTCACCTTTCTTGTGTCGTCTTTATCTGCCGTTGTACCTTTAACAGTTGGCGGTTTGGGCGCACGCGAATATATTTTTATCCATTTTGCGCCTTTGTTTAATATGGACACCAATTTGGCCGTGGTTGTGAGCTTACTGTTTTACCTTACTACGGCTGTTAATTCTTTGCTCGGCATTTATTATGTTTTTTACAGTAACCGTTTGCACGACAGCGTTCCGAAGGAAGACAAAACGGAACAACCTGAAATTGCAACTGATCAAAATACCAGCATTATTTAACAGGGTCAAAGCATGAACATTATCATAACCGGGGCCAGTAGTGGTATTGGTTTTGAAGCGGTGATCGAGTTGATCCATCAACCCGGGCATCGGATCATTGCGTTGGCCCGTTCCGAAAAAAAGCTGGCCCGTTTGCTGGAAATTTCCAGAAACTTAAATCCGGATTGCATTTTATATCCGGTAACTTTTGATATTGTGCATGATGATTATATGTATTTGAAACAATTTATCCAAACCCATTTTGAAGGAAAAATTGATGTGTTGATTAACAATGCCGGCGCTTTGATCAACAAACCTTTTGCAGAATTAGGGGAAGTTGATTTTGTAGAAATGCTGCAAAGCAACTACCTCGGCCATGTGCGCATGATCCAGGCAATGCTTCTTTTAATGGCAAAAAATTCGCATATCTTAAATATCGGCAGCATGGGCGGTTTCCAGGGAAGTGCCAAGTTTACGGGCTTGTCCGCCTACTCAGCCAGTAAAGCAGCTTTGCATACTTTGACCGAATGTTTGGCACAAGAACTGGCACCACAGGAAATCAAAGTAAACTGCCTGGCCTTAGGATCGGCACAAACCGAAATGTTGGAACGTGCTTTTCCCGGTTACCAATCACCGGTGATGGCTTTTGAAATGGGGAAATACATTGCTGATTTCGCATTGACCGGACATAAGTTTTTTAATGGAAAGATTTTGCCGGTAGCTTTAAGTACGCCATAAGTTTTTGGGTGATAAAAGAAGTATTGGAGGATTTTGAGTGCTAATAACTCATCACAAAACAACTCAAACCCTAAGCTGCGGTGTTTGAAAAAGACTTAATATTTTCAAAATCTGATTGCTTGGCGTTCTTTTCTTCTTCCAAATCGTAATCATCCTGCAACCCAAGCCAGAACTTTGCGGTTGTACCAAAATATTTAGAAAGCCTCAAAGCCGTATCTGCCGTTATCCGGCGGCTGCCTTTTAAAATTTCGCTTATCCGTGTTTGCGGAATAAATGTTTCTTTAGCTAAGCGATAAGCGCTAATTTCCAAAGGGAAAAGAAATTCTTCTTTTAAAACTTCTCCGGGATGTACGTTTTTCAATCTTTCCATTGCTATGATTTAATGGTAATCAACAATTTGAACTTCAAATGCATGATCATTTTTCCAGATAAAAATTAAGCGCCATTGTTTGTTAATCCTAATACTGTGAAACGTTGATAAATTACCATTCAGTTTTTCCAAATGATTGGCCGGAGGAATTCGAAGATCATTAATATTTTGCGCATTATTGATCATTCTTAATTTTCTTCGTGCCACGTTTTGGATATCCGTTGGTAGTTTCTTTGATTCAATACCATTCCAAATCTTTTCGGTTTCCTTATCGCCAAAACTTTCAATCACTTTAACCTGAATTAAATACTAACGCTAAAAGTAAGTAAAATACATAGTAATATCAATAAAATTAAAGTAGATAGCAGAACTTGACTATCCATCGTGTTTCGATTACTTTTTCCGCCTTTCAGATTGTGGTAAGTTTTGTTGGTAGTTAAACTTTTGCATAACAGCCAGAGGTAATGCCACCATGAAAATTTATTTTTGTTAATTTGATCGCCAACATGTTAAACACATGGATAATAAACTACCGAAATAGCACCCAAAAGCCACTACGAAATTTTAGACGGCCTGCGCGGCGTAGCGGCTATTTTGGTGGTTACCTTTCATGTTTTCGAGACTTTTAACGGAGGCAGCCGCTTTAATCAAATTATCAATCATGGCTATCTGGCGGTAGATTTCTTTTTTCTATTGTCAGGTTTTGTAGTGGCTTATGCTTACGATGACCGATGGAAAAAAATGGCCGTTTTAGATTTCTTCAAACGCCGGTTAGTCCGTTTGCAACCGATGGTAATTATGGGTTCGGTAATTGGTGCAGCTTTCTTCTATTTCCAACAAAGTAGCGCTTTTCCGCTAATTAGCCAAACACCTGTATGGCAGATGCTGCTGGTGATGATCGTTGGTTTTACGCTGATTCCTTTGAGACCGTCCTTGGACATCCGCGGATGGCAGGAAATGCACCCGCTTGACGGCCCGGCATGGCCGCTCTTTTTCGAGTACCTGGCCAATATCCTTTATGCGCTTATTTTCCGCAAATCTTCTAAAACAGTTTTAGCTGCTTTCGTCCTTCTTTTTGCCTGCCTGCTCGTTCAATATCTGGTAATGGTTCCTCGGGGAGATGTGATTGGCGGTTGGAGCACTGATCATACGCAGCTCAGGATTGGTTTTACCCGAATGCTTTATCCTTTTTTTGCAGGCGTATTGTTATCACGTTACGGGAAATTAATCCGTATAAAAGGAGCATTCTGAATATGCAGCCTGCTCTTGATTATTATTTTTTCCGTTCCCAGGATCGGGGGCAGCGAACATTTATGGATGAACGGTTTGTATGAATCCTTGTGTATCATTGTACTTTTCCCTTTGATTGTTGCTATTGGTGCAGGTGGTAGCCTAAACGGAAAACATTCCACCAGGACCAATAAATTCCTCGGCGATATTCCCTATCCGCTTTACATCACGCATTATCCCTTAATTTATACTTACGTTGCCTGGGTAACCAACAATAAAGTTTCAATTGGAAATGGTTTGCCTGTTGGCCTGCTTCTGTTGATAGTTGCCATTGCTATTGCTTATGCCTGTTTGAAACTTTATGACGAACCCGTTCGCCACTGGTTAAGTAACCGCTTTTTAAGGAAACGGGCATAAGAAAATAGATAGCAATATCAAACGTTGGCCCTGTCGCCATCTTTAAAGAAGAACAGGCTTTTCAGGTCAATCCCGGTAACGGATTGTACTCCATTGTCGGGAAGTTTACCAAAGCCAGTTCTAAATACTGTTCACCATTTAATGTTTCTTGCCCATCATCAAAAGTTCATTCACTACAACCTCGGTAACGTAACGTTTCATGCCTTCTTTATCGGTATAATTTCGCGAAGCCAGTTTTCCTTCAATGCTGATCTCGTCTCCCTTTTTTAAATAGCTTTCGGCAATTTCGGCCTGCTTGCCCCAAAGCACCAAGTTGTGCCATTGCGTTTCGGTTATTTTTTCGCCTTTCTTATTGTTATAAGTTTCGTTGGTTGCCAAAGAAAGCCTGGCCATCTTTTTGTTCTGATCGAAGCTTTTTACTTCCGGGTTTGTGCCCAGGTTACCTACTAAGCGTACGCTGTTTTTTAATGTGCTCATCGTTTTATTTTTTTTGTTTTGAATTGATGATACAAAGGTGTGGCAATTGATTATCTTAGTCGGATGGTAAACATTTATATGCGGGTATTTTCGTTTGTAAACGTTTGTAGACGGTTAGCAATTGCGTCTATTTATGAGTTGGCTGTAATTTTGACAGACCTTACTTGCAAACAGAAGTAGACTATGTGGATTTTTGCGATAATAATATTTTTGGTAATCCTCGTTGTGGTTGGACTGTTAGGAGGAGGTCTATATCTTTTATACTTACCAATCGAGAAAAGACTATTAAAAAGTGGAAAGTTGACAAAAAACAGAAGTCGAGAGATTAATATCTCTTACGCTATTGTTCTCTTTCTATTTTCAGCATATCAAACATTTGACGCTTTTTTTCCAAGTGAAAGTTTTTATAAACAGGAATTCAAAACTGTAACACTAAGAGAAATTCCAAAATCAGCAGAGTTTATAGAAAAAACTTCTTCATATCCCGACTTTCACGGTGACTATTGTTCAAGCTCTCAAATAAAATTATCGAAAGCAGATTATCAAAAGCTTTTAATTGAATTGCAAAATGATAAACGAATAACAAAAAATGGAGAACAAATTGGGTTTGAAGAATTTAACAAAACTTTGGGCAATAAAAAACAGAGTAAGTTTATTCATGAATTTACTAGAAAAATAAAAGACGAAGAAGACCATTATCTTTATATCGCATTTTACGACGACAAAGAAACTGTTTTTGTAAACATTTGTGTGACATAAAACTACAGCCAACATTGGTTTGGCAAAAAACTGGTGGACGGAAGTTATTGAGCTTTTGCTTTGCTATTATGCTTCAGTTTCAGCTGACGGAATAAAATTTAGCTTGTAAAAGAAGCATCAACATTTGATTATAAATTTAACTTTGGTTTCGGTGGACGAATTTTAAATTCCAGTTCTTCGCCAAGCCCGGAACGTTGGCTGCTATATGACTCATGACTTTAAATAGCTTTCAAAAACTGACAATTAATTATATTGACTATGAAAATAATTTTGACACTCTTCTTCTTTTTCAATTCAGTAATAAGTTTAAAAGCACAGGAAATTATGTTGCCGGACACAAATGCTGTCAAATCTATTGACGGCATTGTAAAAGAAGTATTAAGACTTCAATCCGGCGAAAACGGTAAGACAAGAAACTGGAAGGCTTTACGAAACTTGTTTTTACCCACAGCGAGATTTACAATTTTAAATAAGGGTGATTCTTTGCGCCAACCGACCGAAACAGTTAGCCTTGATGATTTTATAGAACTTATGCATGACGACTATTACGAAGAAGGTTACCTCGAATATGAAACAGGTAAAACCATTGACGAGTTTAATGGAATTGCAAATGTTTTTCAAAGCTTTTATGGTAAAGATTCTAAAAATGAGGAAGCCCGAGGAATAAATAGTTATCAATTAGTTTATTTTGGGAAAAGGTGGTGGATTGCAAACTTGCTTTGGACACTTGAGACTGATAAAGTAAAAATTCCAAAAAAGTATTTGCGTAAGAATTGAATACAGCAGCCAACAAAAGTATTTGCAAAAGCAGGGCTGGACAATATAACATCAGCTATGTGCAAGCAGCAGCAGCAGTTCGGGCGCGACGTTCAATTTTCAGCTTTAGTTCATAACTTCAACTATATATTTTCAATTGGGCATTTGTACCAGGCTGGACAAGCAATGAATTCCCTGCCTTCGCAAATACTCGAACGTTGGCAGTAATGGTATAGCGACACCAAACAACTTGACAACCGACAGAAAACAAAGTCATATTTAGCTACGACAAAGATAGATTTGACTACTTACTAATATTTTTTGTTGCTGACGTTTGCATTAACAAAAAAATAAAAAAATGAATAAAATATTAGTAACAGGAGCAACAGGAATTTTAGGAAGTTCAGTAATTGACACTTTGCTAAAAAAAATCACTGTAAATCAAATAAATATAATCACTCGAAAAGATGAAAAGCGATTAGAGTTTCAATCAAAAGGATTTAATGCTTTTTTAGGCGATTATAACGACATCATCGCACTTGAAAAAGCAATGGAAAACGTAGATATAGTTTTGCTCGTTTCATCAGGCGACCAAGGCGACAGAATGCAAGAACATAAAAATGTAATTGACACAGCAAAAAAATCAGGCGTTAAAAATATTGCTTACACAAGTAGAGCTTTGCAAGACAGAACTACTTTGGCGAACAAATTGATGTTGGAGCATTTTGAAACTGAAGATTACATAAAAGAAAGTGGCTTAAAATATATTCTTTTCCGAAATGCCTTGTATATGGATGTTATTCCTTTATTTGTTGGCAAACAAGTATTTGAAACAGGTATTTTTATGCCAGCAGGAAATGGAAAAGTAGCTTATGCGTTGAGACAAGAACAAGGCGAAGCGATAGCAAATGTTTTGCTGAATGAAATTTTTGACAATCAAATTTATAAATTTACAGGAAGTGAAGCATATTCGTTTTATGATGTAGCAACTGCATTAACAGAACTTTCGGGAAAAGAAGTAAAATATACATCGGTTACAATTTTAGCGTTTGTAGATATGATGAAACAAAAAGGGCTTCCAGAAGGAATGGTTAAGAAAATTGTTGATTTTAACTTGGACATAAAAAATGGACAAGAAGCAGAAGTAACAACCGAATTAGAAACACAATTGGGTCGAAAACCAACTTCTCTTAAAGATGGATTAAAAATATTGTTCAGCTTATAAATATCTTTGCACAATGGAATTAGCAGCACCACATCAGATAAAGACTATTAGCGAATATCATAATTTTATGAATTTGCCAAAGCCACAACATCCGTTGATAAGTGTTGTGAAATTTGAAGATATTAAACGCAAACCAAGCGACAGTCCAAAAAGTATAATGAATAATTTTTATTCCATAGCATTGAAAAACACATTCAATGCAAAGATGAAATATGGACAACAAGAATATGATTTTGACGAAGGAATGCTCGCATTTATTGCACCTAATCAAATTATAAAAGTGGTACTTGAAGAAAATGAAATTTTACAACATACAGGTTGGTTGCTTATTTTTCATCCCGATTTTCTTTGGAATACATCATTAGCAAAAAAAATAAAACAATACGACTATTTTGGCTATAACATAAATGAAGCATTGCATCTTTCTGAAAAAGAAGAAGCAATGCTTTCAAACATTATGGACAATATAAATCAAGAGTATAATTCCATTATAGACAAATTCAGTCAAGATGTAATTATTGCACAATTAGAACTACTACTCACCTACTCTGAACGATTTTATCAACGACAATTCATTACTCGGAAAATATCAAATCATACAATTCTTGACAGATTAGAAAATTTACTAACAGAGTATTTTAAAGGGGACAATTTAACATCAATAGGTTTACCGACAGTTCAGTACATTTCAGAGAACTTAAATATTTCGCCAAATTATTTGAGCCGAGTACTCAAAAAATTGACAGGACAAAGTACAAAGCAATTCATTCAAGACAAATTAATTGACTTTGCAAAAGAAAAATTATCAACGACAGACCTAACTATAAATGAAATAGCTTACGAAATGGGATTTGAATATCCACAATCTTTTAGCAAACTATTTAAGACAAAAACAAATTTGACACCGATGGAATTTAGAAGCTCATTCAATTGACGAAAGCCACTACTGCCAACAAAAGTATTGCCAATAGTGGGGCTGGACGTTGGAGCAATGGGCTGCCGTTCGCTCTTTGGCTTTGGTTCCGGCAGGAGGTTAGTAATTTGGCTTTTTGTTTTTAACTTCCATTTTTAACTCAAAACTCAGCAGCAGTTACCCGGCGGAGGGAATTCTATTTCCCCACCATCGGCAATACTCAATCGTTGGCGGTAATGCTACGACCAACCCCACAGACAACAAGACCCGCATTATTTTTTTCGACTATTTTTAAAAAAGCAAAGAAAAATTTGCATAATGTTGTCGTATATACTATCTTTGCGACAACAAAAAAAATAAAACATTATGAGAAAATTAGAATTTGCTTCTCTTCAAGTTAGAAATTTAGAGGCTTCAAAAGAATTTTACACGAACAAATTAGGATTTGAATTACCAGAAATGAAAAATCCGGACGCTTGCATTTTTAAGTACAAGCAAGGCGAAGCAAGCTTTGCCATAAGAAAACCTATCGGAAATTTAGATGGTAAAGAACTTGGTGTTGGTGCTTCACTTTGGTTTGCTATCGATGAAAAGATTGAAGACCTACAAACCCGACTGACCGAAAAAGAAGTAATTCTTTTAGAGCCAATCAACAACACACCTTTTGGCAAAACTTTGATGGCAAAAGACCCGGATGGATATATTATTACATTTTTGGAAGCTAATTAAAATTTATCAACAATGATTAAAAGGGACACGAAATATTGGATTATCGTTGCTTCTAAAGACCACGTAAAAACAGGCATAGCAGAAGGGATTGCTCAAGCCTGCCACGGAAAAGCATCGCCATTAAGACGAATGCAAAAAGGGGATTTTATTATTTATTATTCAGGAAAGCAAACATTAGGCAAACCCGACAAATGCCAAGAGTTTACAGCCTTAGGAAAGGTAATGGATGACGAAATATACCAGTTTCAAGTATCAGAAGACTTTTGCCCTTCGAGACGAAATATTGATTTTTTGCAAAGTAAAGATGCTTCCATTCTTCCTTTGATAAACGATTTGAATTTTATTCAAAACAAAAAAAGTTGGGGTTATCCATTTCGTTTTGGTTTCTTTGAAATCAACCAGCACGATTTTAATTTAATTTCCGCACAAATGCTTCAGGAAAACTATGCCTAAAAAAGTAGAATTTCATTTTAAAAGTCCGAATGAAAGTCCAGGCCATCTTTTGGCACATTTGACAATGTTGTGGCAACGAAAACAAAGAAAAGTTTTAGACCCTTTAGGTTTAACACATACCCAATTTGTTCTGTTGGCAGCCTTGGGCTGGCTTTCAAGAGAAAACAATGTAGTAACACAGGTGGACATAGCCAATCAAAGCAATGCCGACAGAATGATGGTTTCAAAAGTTTTGCGGACTTTAGAAGAAAAGAAATTTATCACACGGCAAGAACACGAAACTGACACAAGAGCGAAAACCATTCAACTGACAAAATCAGGAGCAGAAGCATTACAAAAAGCCATCATTAAAGTGGAAAATGCAGACATTGATTTTTTTTCAGCAATAGAAACAAACCTTTCATCATTCAATGTGAACATGCTAAAACTCATCGACGAAAACAAAGGAGAATAAAAAGCACTACCACTAACATTGGGTCTGCTGCAACGCCGGCTGACGGAATAGCAATCGTCTGTTGTACTACTATCAGCTATTATCGGGCTTGACCGAATTCTATCTGGCTTTTAGTTGTTAACTTCATCATCAGTTTTTTAATCGACTTCAGTTGCCGGGCAGACAGTTATAAAATCCCAGCCCTGCGGCAAGCCTCGAACGTTATGCAAAAACCTATTTGACCACCTCTAATTTCAAAGCCTTTTTTTGTTAACTTTGAAGTACAATGATAAAAAGGGTTTACATAGATACATCTATTGTAGGCGGACAATTCGACAAGGAGTTTTCTGCCGACACTATCCCATTTTTTAATGCAGTAACAAATGGACAGCTTCTCATTCTTGTTTCAGATTTATTAGAAGCCGAATTGCTTGGAGCACCACAACACGTAAGAGATTTCTTAGCGACACTTCCTCCTCGACAAATTGAAAACATCAGGTTGACACAAGATGCTGCCGAACTTGCTGATCAATATATTTTAGCTAAAGTAGTTGGACAGACAAGTCGGGCAGATTGCCAACATATAGAAATCAGAACACCAAAAGAAATTATCAATAATGACGACGAAAACTTATAACACGCAGGAAAACTTGGTGAAGGATTTACGAAAAATCCGCGAACAAGTCAGTAATGATATCAAAGACATGACTTTTGCAGAAGAGCGTGCTTATTTGGATAAATTA
>JAABUT010000818.1_pt1 | contig 42078 bp, 41 predicted proteins | sample 5559281 | NCBI WGS metagenome assembly JAABUT01 (sample SAMN10711880, study PRJNA513359) | rock metagenome | isolation source: Antarctica rocks | place: Antarctica: Victoria Land, Ricker Hills nord | collected 2016-01-04
CAGCACTCAGCACTCGGAGGGTCCATGCAGAGCATCAAGGATGTCATTCGCGGTTCACGGTTGACGGCGTACGTGGAGGAACGGGCGTCGGAGTCCGGCGAGGTCAATATCCCCGTCACGCGGCGCGACCAGCACGGCGCGGCGAACGCGGACGATTGCCCGAAGTGTGGCGGCGCGGGCTTCTTCCGGCTCGAAGTGCCGGTCAATCACCCGCAGTTTGGTCGCATCGTCGCCTGCGAGTGCCACGAGCGCGAGCGCGCGGCGACGCGGTACAGCGATCAGCGATCGATCTCCAACCTCGATCACTTCGTGGACAGCACCTTCGGAACGTTCGACAAGGATGTCCCGAACACACGCGAGGCGTTCGTCCAGGCGAAGCAGTACAGCGAGACGTACGAGCCGGTTTGGCTCGTCCTCTTCGGCGGCTATGGCACGGGCAAGACGCACCTCGCCGCCGCCATCGCGAATGAGGCCGTCCGCCAGCAGATGACCGTGCTCTTCGCCGTCGTCCCCGATCTCCTCGATCAACTCCGCGCCGCGTACGACCCAAAGAGCGGCGTCTCCTTCGACGACCGCTTTAACATGATTCGCGAGGTTGGCGTGCTCGTGCTGGACGACCTCGGCACGGAGAACACGACGCCGTGGGCACGTGAAAAACTCTTCCAGATCATCAACTACCGCGCGATGCAGCGGCTCCCGCTCATCGTCACAAGCAACAACATCCGGCCCGACCAGAAGTCCGGCATCGACTTCCCCGGCATCGACGACCGGATCGCCTCCCGCCTCGCGGATGTCCGCATGGTGCGGCACGTCCACATCCCCGCCGGGGATTACCGCAAGCGCCAGACCGGTTTCCCAACCGTGATTACACAACGCCCACCGAGGCGGCAGTATTAGCGCGCGCTACTGCGCTACTTGACATAGCGCGTCGTCGCACGTACAATACGTAACGTACAGACTGTCCGTATTGGCGATCCTGACGGTGCGTGCGGCGAACGCGATTGAAGGGCGACAATGGCAACCAATTACGATCCGATCATTGACCAGACATTGCGGCTGATCCACAGCCAACTGCACCGCTACCACCGCCACCTGACTGGCGTGGCGCCCGACGCAATCTCGGTCGATCAGTTGCGCGCTGGCCCGTTCGGGCAGGACCTCTGCCGCCTCGCCCGCATCGCGCGGGGCGAGGAGCGCGTCGAGGCCGATCAGGTCTTCCAGTCCGTCCGCGCCGTGCTCGACCTGCTCTTCTGGCCGGCGGGCGCGGATGTCTACGAGGTGCAGCACCCCTTCTGGACGGAGCCGCTCGGCAGGATGCTCTCGCAGGCGAAATGGCGCAGCGTGGATCGCGATGAATTAATGAGCATCGGCGCGGCGGCGGATCAGCTCGGCGTCGCACGCCCGACGATCTACCGCTGGATGTACGCAGGTTCGGTCGAGTCCGTCCGGGACGATACGAGCGACCGCTTCTACGTCCTCAAGCGGGACATCACGGGCATCATGGCGGAAGAATCCCGTCTCGCGGAGGAGCAGGAGACTGCGTTACGCCGCGCCCCCGCCACACAACCCATCCGCCCGCTGGGGAGCCGCACGCTCCAATAAGGGGGAAGTAGCGAGTAACGAGTAACGAGATGGGACGGATGCCTCCCACTCGCTACTCGGAGGCGAGCTGCACCAAAGACTCGTGGACATCGTCCCATGTTGGGGTGGGGCGGGCATCGCCCTCGGCGCACTTGATGTTGACGTAGCCGCTGCGGAAGGGGCGCGCGACCTTCTCGTCCGGGAGGTACTGCCGCCGCGCGATGCAGCCGTTGTCGTTACCCAGCAGGTGGAGCGAGACGGACGTGACTGGCGAGGTCGTGCGGACGCGGTGGATGTCGTTCTCCGGCAGGAGCGTGTAGAAGTCGCCGGGGTGGAGCGCGTGATGCTCGGCGATGGCGAGGTCCGCGTAGTCATCGCGCGAGCCGTCGTCCCGCCGCTGATAGACGATCTCATCCTGCTCGCCGCGATACAGCCCGACAAGCCCCCACGCGAGATGGTCGTGGACGGGCGTTTCCCGACCGGGCGCGAGCACGAGCGCGGAGAAGGCGAGGCTGCCATCGCCCGCGCGGTAGAGGAGCCACATACCGGTGTTGCTGCCCATGCCGCTCTGTGCTGCCGGTTCCTGGTACTCCGGCGGGAGCCAGTCCGAGTCCGCGAGCAGTTCCGCGAAGTGGGGGCGAATCGCCTCCATCACCGCTGCGGACGAGGGCGCGGTCGCCTGCGCCGCGTTGACCGCCGCGATGAATCGCCGCATCACCGGCGTGTCGAGGATGTACTGATCCTCACCATCCTCGATCGTCGGCAGGTCGTTGTGGAAATGACACATGTACGTACCTCCTGTGAGTCATTGTCGTGATACTCATTGTACCTGATTGGGTGAGTAGCCAGTAGTCGGTAGTGAGATCGTAATACTATTGTCACAATTCAGCCGATTACGTGCGCGCTTTTTCTGCTATACTCCCTTCTATGGAAGAGAACATGAAGAACAAACCAGAGGCATATTGGAAAGAGACGCTCACCCCCGAGCAGTATCATGTGCTCCGCAAGAAGGGGACAGAAAGGCCGTTCACCGGTCAATTCTATCTCAATCATGACAGCGGCATGTACACCTGCGCGGCGTGTGGCACCCCCCTCTTCTCGTCCGACACGAAGTTCGACAGCGACTGCGGCTGGCCAAGTTTCGACCGCTCCATCGAAGGCAACGTCGAGTTCCACGAAGACCGCACCTTCGGCATGAAGCGCACCGAGGTGCTGTGCGCCACCTGTGGCGGGCACCTGGGGCACATCTTCGATGACGGGCCGAAGGAGACGACGGGGCAGCGGTTCTGCATCAACTCCGCCGCACTGAACTTCAAGAAGAGCGACTGAGAGCCGGATTCGGTTCCTCACCCCCAGCCCCTCTCGTACGGAGCCATCGCCCTGAGATTGGAGAACGGTGAAATCCGTTCGGCGATGGAGAGGGGAGGGGAGGGGTTTCGCAACCGATCGTGCATCTCTCTTCTTCGTTCAGTCGCATTGCGGGCGTAACAACATTCGTTGAATACTACCGTGATGCGGGGCATGACTCCTGAATGGGAGCGGCCCCGTATTTCGTTCGCCGCAGTTTTCTCGTATCCTTCTTCCCATTCGTGCGACGGTTGGCACTGCGACGGGGCGACAGGGAGGAAAGGCGCGATGCGTTGGATGCGGAGGCTGGCGGTCTCGCCGTGGAGCACGAACGGCGTCACGTTTGTCGTGGCGCTCACGCTCGTGCTGCCCCTGAGCATCGGCCTCAACCGGCCCTCCGGCCCGGCGCGAATCACGGTGCTCCCGACCGCTGATGCGGTTACGTACCTAATCGAGGACGGTGACGGACGGAGGATCATCGTCGGCGGGGGCGCGAGCGACGGCGCGCTCCGGGCATTCAGCGAGCGCACCCGACCGTGGGACCGGCGGCTCGACCTGCTTGTGCTGCCCCCGCCATTCCGCGACCACCTGCCGGGCGCGACCGACATCGTGCGCCGGACACAGACGGGGCGCGTGATTGAACTCGGCGGCCCCGGCACGAAATCGTCCGACCGATACGACCCCTGGCAACTCGCCACGCTCGACCGGGGGCACATCCCCGAGCGGCTCTGGGGCCATCTGTCGATTCCCCTCGCACGCGGCGTGACGCTCGACCTGATCGCACCGGATGCGCCAGACGGCGTCCCCCTCCGACTCCCCGCAAAAGCGCCCAAACCCGTAAGCACCACGCGGACGCCCCTGCCCGCCGCGAACCCCGAGGCGAACGTCGCCTCTGGTGGCTATCTCCGGCTGACGAATGGCACGACGAGCATCCTCCTCGCCCTCGGCGCGCCGGACGCGACCCTCCCCGGCTTCGCGCGGCTGATCGGCCCGACGCTCCTCGTCGCCCCCGCGACACCAACGCTCCCGGCGCTGAGTGGATATGTGCGACCGTGGGCACTCGTCGCCATCGCCTCCGGTGTGGGGCCGGACAACGCCGGGCTGCCCGCGCGGACGCTCACCGTGCCGCAGGGGCACGGCTTCACGGTGCTGCTTGAGGCGAATACCGTCCGCATCCAGAATATCCCCGAACTCCCGGCATGGGCGGCGCGTGGCTGAGAGCCGAACCTGTCAAGAAGCCGGGGAACGAAACCGGGGAGAACCACAGAGGCGCAAAGGACTCAGAGGACACAAAGGAATACAGAAACGGTGTCCATCTTTGCGTCCTCTGCCGGGTGCCCTCTGGGCAGATGCGTTCTCTGCGTCGATTCGGTTTGGTCCATTGATGATTGAGAAGATGGAGCGGTGGTGAGCACGAGTCTGACGGTCTACATCCTCGGTGGCCTGACGATGTTCTGCACCGCGACGCTCGGCGGCATCACCGGCTTTGGCGCGTCGCTGCTCTCGACGCCCCTGCTCCTGCTGATCGGCCTGCCGTTGCGCTGGGTCGTCGTCGTGAACCTCTCGGTCGTGCTCGTCACGCGGCTGACGACGGCGGTACGGCTGCGGGGGCACATCACGCACCGCCGACCCATCATGCTCGTGCTCGGCAGCGTCCCCGGCCTCTACTGCGGGACGTGGCTGGCGACGCGCGTGGGCGCGACAACGCTGAAGCGGGGCGCGGGCGCGGTCATCATCATCGCGACGCTCGTGCAGGTCTGGTCGATGCGCCGCCCGCCACCGCCGAGCGTCCCCGGTGCGCCGATCATCGCGGGGGCGCTCGGCGGGGTGCTCGGCGCGACGACCTCGCTGAACGGCATCCCCCCCGCCATCCTGCTGGCGCGTGACCGCTCCGCGCCGCGCAACTTCCAGGCGGACCTCGCGCTCTACTTCGTCTGCTCCAACGCCATCGGGCTGCTCGTGCTGGCGACGCGCGGCGCGTTCGTGCCACACGCCCTCGTGCCCACCGCGCTCGTCTGGATGCCGGGCGCGCTGCTCGGCAACGCGATTGGCACGTCGTTCGGGGGGCGGCTGCCGGATCGTCTCTTCCTTTACTTCGCCTTCGCGCTCGCCGGGATCGCGGGCGCGGTCACGGTGTTGACCGCGTAAGACGCCGGGAGTTTCCCCTTCCGGCCATCGAAAGCGCATCCCATACCGGTGAAGTGCACTGTGGGTGGAACGGCGCGGCGTGGTATGATAGACCGCAGCACGTCACGCAGGGGCGGACGAGAATGTTCGCCGTGTGAGACGCGGAAAACGGGCGAGAAATCGTGCGATGCCAGTCAACAGGTTGAGGGTTGAGGAGGCCGCGACAATGAGCAGTGTGGTGGAGACGCCAGTAGCGACAATGGCGGACCCGGGCGATCTCTCGGAGGATGACCTGAGGCGTATGTACCGGACGATGATCACCGGGCGCATCCTCGCGGAGCGGTTCTGGATCCTGTCCCGGCAAGGGAAGACCCATTTCGTCATCACGAGCCAGGGCCACGAAGCGGCCCAGGTTGGCAGCGCGATGGCGATGCAGAAGGGTACGGATTATCTCTATACCTATTACCGCAGCATGTCCGTCGCCTTGACGATGGGGTTCACCCCGTACGACCTCCTCCTGGGCGTCTTCGGCAAGCGCGATGATCCATATAGCGGCGGTCGGCAACTGCCGAACCACCCCAGCAGCGTCGCGTGGCGGATGCCGAGCGGTTCCAGCAGCGTCGCCACGCAGATGGCGCACGCGGTCGGTTCCGCGTACGCGGCGCGCGTGCTCGGCGAGGAGTTCGCCGCGATCTCCTACTCCGGCGAGGGCGCGACCGCGAAGGGCGACTTCCACGAGACGGCGAGCATCGCCAGCATCCATAAGCTGCCCGTCATCTTCTTCATCGAGAACAACCACTATGCGATCAGCGTCCCCGAGCAGTTCGAGATCCCGGAGGGCGGCGTGATGGCGCGCGCGGCGGGCTACTCGATCCGCGGCGTCCAGATCGATGGCACCGATCCCATCGCCGTCTACCACGCCACGCGCGAGGCGCGCGAGCGCGCGATCAAGGGCGAGGGGCCGACCGTGATCGAGGCGGTCGTGGTGCGGCTCGTCGCCCATTCCTCCGACGACAACGACCGCTACCGCACCGATGAGATGCGCAATGAGGTGCGCAAGCACGACCCGGTGCCCCGGATGCGCAATTACATGATCGAGCGCGGCCTCCTGACCGAGGAGAGCGAAGCCGCGATGGTCAAGGAGATCACGGCGGACATCCGCGACTCCCTCGACCGCGCCGAGGCAGCGCCTGCGGCGGACCCGGCGGAGGCCCGCCGCCATATCTACGCGGAGGAAGCGTAAATGCCCGAGAAGACGATTGCCGACGCGATCCACGACGCCATCCACGAGGAGATGGCGCGTGACCCGACCGTCGTGGTGATGGGCGAGGATGTCGGTTACAAGGGCGGCGTTTTTAAGATCACCGAGGGGTTGCAGCAGGAGTTCGGCATGTACCGCTCCTTCGACACCCCGATCGCCGAGTGCGGCATCGCGGGGATCGCCATCGGCGCGGCCTTCTCCGGCCTCAAGCCGATCGCGGAGATGCAGTTCGCGGACTACAGCCTGCCTGCGTACGATCAGATCGTCAACGAGGCGGCCCCGATGCGCTACCGCTCGAACGGCCAGTGGGGTTGCCCCGTCGTCTTCCGCTCTCCCTTCGGTGCGGGCGTCCACGGCGGGCTGTACCACTCCCAGAGCGTGGAGGCATTGTTCTGCCACATCCCCGGCCTGAAGGTCGTCATCCCCTCCACCGCGTACGACGCGAAGGGGCTGATCCTCGCCGCGATTCGCGACCCGGACCCGGTGATGTTCTACGAGCACAAGAAATCCTACCGCCGCTACAAAGAAGAGGTGCCGGACGGCGACTACACCGTGCCGATCGGCGTGGCGAAGGTGCAGCGCGAGGGCACAACCCTCTCTGTCATCACCTACGGTGTTGGCGTCCACTGGGCGCTCGAAGCAGCGCGGGCGGTCGAGGACGACGGAATCAGCGTCGAGGTGCTCGACCTGCGCACACTTCTGCCGCTCGACCGTGAGGCCATCGTCGCGACGACCGAGAAGACGGGGAAGGTGCTGATCCTGCACGAGGACAACACGACGATGGGCATTGGCGCGGAGGTCGCCGCGTTCATCGCGGAGAACTGCCTCGACTCCCTTGACGCCCCGATTGTGCGCGTCGGCGCGCTCGACTGCCACATCCCCTACAACGCCGAGCAGGAGAACGCCATCATCCCGAACCCCGCCATCGTCACCGAGGCGGTCCGCAAGCTCGCGGCATATTAGTAGGACTGAGGACTAAGGACTAAGGACTACGTAGGGCCGAGCGGATTGTCCGCTCGGTTCTTTATTGCTCCCCCTCTCCATCGCCCTGAGATCGCAGAACGACAAAAAACCATTTGGCGATGGAGAGGGGGCCGGGGGGTGAGGAACAGCGATGAAGATCACGGCGGTCAAGGGGATTCCGGTCTGGGTCGGGCATCGGGATTGTTTCATCGTCACAATTGAGACGGATGAGGGGATCACCGGCATCGGGGAGGGCGGCATCTCCGGTCGCGAACTGGCGATGCAGGGGATGGTGGACCACTTCGCGCACATCCTCGTCGGCAAGGACCCGCGCCAGATCGAGCACCTCTGGCAGGTGCTCTACCGCGGCCATTACTTCGAGGGCGGGAAGATCGCGGGGGCCGCCGTCTCGGCCATCGACATCGCGCTCTACGACATCCTCGGCCAGTCGCTCGGCGTGCCCGTCTACCAGTTGCTCGGCGGCGCGTGCCGGACGGAGATCGGCTGCTTCGCCACCCCCGGTGGCCTGACCGGGCCGGAGGTCGTCGAGCAGGCGAAGGCGGCGGTCGCGGAGGGGTGGCGATTCCTCCGCTTCGGCCCCGGGATGCCGGACAAGGATTGGGCGGGCCGCGACGGCGTCGCTTACGAGGGGTGGACCGGCGGCGACGACTCGATCTACGAGCCGATGGAGTCGATGGCGCTCGCGGCGCACTGGATCCGCGCGGTCCGCGCGGCGGTCGGCCCGGCGATTGGCCTCTCCATCGACTTCCATCATCGTCTCTCTGTCGCGGAGGCGGCGTTGTTCTGCCAGCAGGTCGCGGAGGTTAATTTGATGTTCATGGAGGAGCCGATCCGCGCGCAAAGCCCCGAGGCATACAAGCAATTGCGGACGATGACGCCCGTGCCCCTCGCCATCGGTGAGGAGTTCGCGAGCAAGTGGGAGTTCCTGCCGTACATCGAGCAGGGCATCCTCAATTACGCGCGTATCGACCTCTCGAATGTCGGCGGGTTCACGGAGGCGAAGAAGGTCGCGGGGTGGTGCGAGGCGCACTACATCGACGTGATGCCGCACAACCCGCTCGGCCCGGTCTGCACAGCGGCAACGATCCACTTCTGCGCCGCGATCAACAACTTCGCGCAGTTGGAGTACTCGCACCGCAACGCCGCCGCGTGGACGCACGACGTCTTCCCGACGTTCCCACAGATCGCAGGTACCGCGTTTCCGCTGCCGACCGCCCCCGGCCTTGGCGTGACGTTCGATGAGGTCGTCGCCGCATCAACCTACCCGTTCGACTACTGGGATGCCCCGAAGTGGCGCCGGCGGGACGGACAATTCACCAACTGGTAGGGCGGCCCTCAGGCCGGTCGCAGCGCGCTCTGTTCCGCAGCCTCGGCCTCCTGCCGCGCAGTCTGCGCGACACGGACGCGGCGAGGCCAGTACGAGAGGAAGAGCAGCATCGCACCGCCGTATGCGACGATGTAGAAAAGATGCACCGGCGCGTAGCCGAAGTGCACAATGACGCTCCCCGCGAGCCACGATGAGAGCGCCATGCCGGCGTTCCACGCCGCCGACCGCATCCCGAAGAGCGCGACGCGGTTGCGCGGGTCGATGACGTTACCAATCGTGCTCGACTCGATGGGCCACGAGAGGCTGATCCCAATCATCCGCATCGCATAGAATGCTGCTCCGAACGGCGCACCGGAGAAGCCGAGGCCGATCACCAGCGCGAGCGGCACCGCGATCGTCCGCAGGACCGCGACCGCTTGCAGGGGCGGCAACCGGCGCGCGATGAGCGGCGCGCCGAGCGACATCACGGCCCCGACGAGCGAACTGATCGCGAAGAGCGCGCCCACGGCCCCCGGCGATGCGCCGAGCGAGACGAGGTAGACATTGTAGAAGGGCAGCAGCGCGCCCGTGCCGAGCGCCATGCAGCCGCCGACGAGCGCGAACGCCGTGTTGTCGCGGCGGGAGGCGCGTCGCTCCCCCGGCGTGAGCGGCTTCTGCGCGCTGCGGTTCGGCGCGTCTGGCTGCTCGCGCGCCGTCCGCAGGCGAGCGAGCGGCACAAGGCTGCCCATCGTCAGCACGATGCTCACCGCCATCGTGATGCGGAAGTTCATGATCGTGTCGCCGCCGAGCAGGCCCGGCAACGCGCCACCAAGGAACGCCCCCGCCGATGTGGAGAGGGAGATAGACGCGAAGACGAACGCCTGCGCCTGCGTCCGGCGCTCCGGCGGGATAAGTGTGAAGACGTATGGCGTGGAGGGGACGGTCATGCCAGCGTTCGCCAGCCCGAAGCAGAAGGCGATGCCGAGGAGCGCGAATGGTGCCGTCACGAGGATTTGCAGCGACGCGAAGACCGCGAAGAGGAAGACGCCGCCGATCAGGATTGCCCGCGCGCCAGTGCGCCGACTCAGCGGCCCGACGATCAACGCGCCCGCCGCCCACGAAAGCGTCGAGAACGCGCTGTAGATGCCGATGAAATCCTCACGCAACCCGAGTTTGCGCAGGTAGAGGTTAAACAGGAGGCTGAAGACGCCGAGGCCGAAGTTGCTGAGGAATTGGTACGCCACGTACGTCATCAGCACCCGGTTCACCTGCCGGGTCGTCGTCGGCGTCGATGTTGGCCGTGCTGCCACCATCCGGTTCTCTCCCCTCCCGCTACCCGCGCCGGTCGTGTTCCCCGCGCGGCTCCGCGCGCAACGATGCGACGAAACGACGCGCGGGCAAGGCATTCTATACGCGCATCGCCCCGTTTCACGGGCACGCCGCGAAATTGCAAGCGCGTTTCGCTCACTGCCATCGCACGCTCCGAGACCGACCCGGTTGTCTGCCATCGGTCGCGTCGCGCGTCCTGTGAAGGGCCGTGCACGAATCTTGCATACTGTCAGTTGGCGCACTATCGTTGCGGCCCACATGTAACTATATAAAGGCTACCAGGAGGATGAGATGTTCGATCCGAATGCCAAGTTGGATACCTCGCAGGTCAACGACGAGCGCGGCAGTGGCGGTGGCGGGTTCAGCACCGGCGGGCTTGGTCGCGGCGGCGGCATCGCGGTCGGCGGCGGCGCGGGCACGATCATCCTGATCGTTCTGTCGCTGCTGCTCGGCTTCAACCCGCTCTCCCAGGGCAATTCCAATAGCGGCGTGGTCGCGACGCAGGGGCCGCGCGCGGCGCCGGGGGCGAACAACATCGCGCAGAACTGCAAGACCGGGCAAGACGCCAACAACGAGACCGATTGCCGGGTCGTTGGTACCGTCAATAGCGTTCAGAAGTATTGGACGGACGAGTTCACGCGGCGTGGCGCGCGCTACCAGCCGGTGCCGACAACGCTCTTCTCGGGCCAGACGCAGACGGGCTGCGGCGCGGCAACCGCCAGTGTTGGCCCGTTCTACTGCCCGAGTGACAAGGTCGTCTACATCGACCTCGGCTTCTTCGACGAACTCCACTCGAAGTTTGGGGCGACGGGTGGCCCCTTCGCGCAGGAGTACGTCCTCGCGCACGAGTACGGCCACCATGTGCAGGACCTTCAGGGTACCCTCGGTCGCGCCAGCAGTGACCGCACGGGGCCGCAGAGCGCGTCGGTGCGCACCGAACTCCAGGCGGATTGCTACGCGGGCGTCTGGGCGAATCACGCGACGCAGACCGGGTTCCTCACACAGTTGACCGACCAGAACATAGCGGACGGCCTCAACGCGGCGGCGTCCGTCGGTGACGACCGGATTCAGAAGGAGTTTCAGGGGCGCGTGAACCCGGAGTCCTGGACGCACGGCTCGTCCGCGCAGCGGCAGCAGTGGTTCCTCAACGGCTACCACTCCGGCAACATGGATTCCTGCGACACCTTCAAGGGCACAATCTAACGAGCCAGAAGCACGATCCATCGAACGTCAGGGAACCAGACTAGATCGGCGCAGAGGGCGCAAAGAAGATACGTGAGTCTTCTTTGCGCTCTCTGCGCCTCTTTGCGTCTTTGCAGTTCTATTGGTTTCTCCCGGCGTCTAATCCATTTGTGAACGTACACACAAATCAAGGCGACGCCATGTGACGGTCTGGTGCGCGATGTGGTGTTGATGTTTGCATCAGGTGCGCGCGTGTGTTACCGTGCGCAGCGTTGCGCGCACGTTCATGGAGCGACGGCTTGGGGAATGCCGCCATGAATGCGCACCGATGAGGTTTGGGAGCGTTGCCACACGGACGTGATTTGGGTGTGGTGACGCACGTGGGGAGGAAGAAATGCGGATCGCCCGCACGAGGCGCGCATCCGGGACTCGCATCGTTCGCCTGATGCTCATTACCCTTGCCGCCGTTGCCAGCGGCGTTTCGCACCTCGCGGCGCTCGCTGCCGCGCCCGCGACCACCGGCGGCACATCGCCCACTGTTTCGGCGGAAAGCGCCGCGAGCGTCACCTTCCGGGTGTTCGCGACGCGCGAAGGTCTCGTCGGTAGTACGACCTCATCGGGCCACCGCATCACTGCCAACGATCACTTCATTGCCCTCCCTTCCACGAAAGCGTTGAACAAGAATGTCCGCCTCTCCTACAAGGGGAAGAGCGCGGTCGCGCCCGTGCTCGATGTCGGGCCGTGGAATGTTAACGACGATTACTGGAACCCCAGCGACAGCCGCTACTTCAAGGGCATCCCGCGCGGGGTGCCGCAGGCGCAGGCCGCGTATGAGAGCAAAAATAACGGCGGCAAGAGCGGCACCGGCCTCAACGTCGACGCGCCCAACGGCATCGACATTGGCGACGGCACCTTCGCCGACCTCGGGATGCGCAACTCCGACTGGGTCGAGATCACCTTCCTCTGGTTGACCGACGACGCATCCGGCAACGTGAGCGCCCCGCAGTCTGCGCCCGCACTCGCACTCGTACCCACACCGAAGGAGCAGGCCACCGCGCCGAAAGCGGCGGCAGTCGTCAAGGGCACTGGCTTCGACCTCAGCTCCGTTCCCGTCCTGACGGGGGGCATCGCGCCGCCGCTCGGCCGTGTCAGCGCGCTCAGCAGTGGCTACACATTCGTCTCGCAGACCGGGCACAACATGATCGATGTCGTCGCGAAATATTGGAACACGAAGGGCGGCGTGCAGGCGCTCGGGTATCCGGTGTCAGAGTTGTTTGTCCGCAAGGTCGATGGCGAGAGGCACATCTACCAATACTTCGAGCGGGTGCTCGTGGAGTATCTGCCGGACAGCAACGGCGTCGCGCTCGCGCCGCTCGGCTCGTGGTTCGCGGAGGTGAACGGCCCGTACGATTCCGTCTCCGCCTTCGACAGCACGACGAAGAAGCGGTTTGTCGCCTCCACCGAGCACAGCATCGGCGGCGGCATCCTGCAATGGTACGCCGCGAACGGAGACAGCGAGGTCTTCGGCGCGCCGATCAGCGAGGAATATGACTTCACGACGAAGGATGGCCGGAAAGTGACCGCGCAACTCTTCGAACGCGCCCGCATCGAGATCGACGCGGACGGCGACGTCACCCTCGGTCGCCTCGGCGCGGAATGGCTCGCGCAGCGCGGCTGGCTTTGACCGGTAGACGGTAGAACGGTGACACGGTGGCGGGTGCGATAATGCGCCCGCTTTCCGAGCGCGGATCGGGCAGTCGTCCCCGTACCGACACAATCCGCTGCATCGCCATCGTCTCCAGTGTCCTTACTGTCTACTATCTACTAACTACTCTTAAGGCGTGGATCGAGGGCGTCACGCAGGCCGTCTGTCAGTTGATAGAGGCAGGTCACGGTGAGGACGACCATCACGCCCGGTGCGACGACGAGCCACGGCGCCTGGTTGAAGTAGTCGAACGACTTGGAGAGCATGTTGCCCCAACTCGCCGTCGGGATCTGCACGCCGAAGCCGAGGTAACTGATGCCCGCCTCCGCGAGGATGACACTGAAGATTTCCGCGCCCGCGAGCACGAGGATGATCGAGCTGACATTCGGCAGGATGTGCCGGAACATGATCCGCAGCGGGTGGACGCCAATCGCCGTCGCGGCATCGACGTAGTCGCGGCGACGCTCCGTCAGCACGCGGAAGCGGACCAGCCGCGCGATGCCCGTCCAGCCGATCACGCCGAAGATCACCGCTAGCCCCGCGACGCCGGGCCGGAAGAGGACGGAGATGAGGATGAAGAGGAAGAGGCCGGGGATGTTGTTCAGCACCTGAATGACGGCGTTGATCGTGTCGTCCGCCCAGCGGCCGTAGTACGCGGCGATCAGGCCAAGCGAGACGCCGATGACGAGCGCAATCGCCGTCGCGCCGAAGCCGATGGAGAGCGAGACGCGCCCCGCGTGGACGAGACGCGCCGCGACATCGCGCCCGAAGTCGTCCGTGCCGAGCCAGTGTTCGCTCCCCGGCGAACGAAACTTCTGTGTCAGCCGCCCCCGGTTGGGGTCCGCGTGCAGGATGTGCGCGGAGATCAGCGGTGCGGCGAGCGACATCAGGCAGATCAGCGCGAAGAGGATGAGCGCGGCCATCGAGAAGCGGTCGCGCCGGAACCGTCGCCACGCCCCCTGCAGGTAGCCCTCACTGCAGACGACCGCTTGCTGCCCCGCCTGCGCGAGGGTCGCCGCCCGTGTGGCGCCCGCCTCGCTCATCGCGATTCCCCGAGGCTCAGTTTGACGCGCGGATCGGCGAGGGCATAAACAATGTCCGTGATCAGATAGCCGACGATCGAGAGCACCGCCCCAATGAACGTCACGCCGAGGACGACTGGGTAATCGCGCTGTGACGCCGCCTCGTAGAAGAGCCGCCCCATCCCCGGCCATGAGAAGGTGTACTCGAAGAGCACCGACCCCGCGAGGATCAGGCCGAGCGCGCCGCCGACCGAGCCGATCACCGGCACGAGCGCATTCCGCAGCACATGGCGCACGACGGACCACTCGGTCAGCCCCTTCGCTCGCGCGGTACGGACGTAGTCCTGATTCGCCTGTTCGAGGTACTCTGAGCGCATGAACCGGGAGTAGCCGAGCCAGCCCGAGAAGGCGAGCAGGAGCGCGGGGAGAAAGATGTGGTGGATATGGTCGAGCAGCGACCCGTCACCTGGCGTCGTCGTCCCCGCGAGCGGGAAGAGGTTCAACCCGGAGCGGACGGAGAAGAGGAGGATAACCAGCCCGAGCCACCAATGGGGCGTCGCGTTGCCGATCGCGGTGAAGATGCGCAGGCCGTGGTCGAACGGCCTCCCACGACGCTGCGCGGCGAGGATGCCGAGCGGCACGCCGAGGAAGCCGAGCACGAAGCCCGTCCCCGCGAGGATGAAGGTGTTCGGGATGCGCTCGATGATCTTCTCCGTCACGGGCCGCTTGTCCGCATAGGAGCGCCCGAGGTTCAGGTGCCCGACCTGCCAGACCCACTTGGCGTACTGCACGGGCAGCGGCTGATCGAGGCCGAGATCGCGCCGGTACTGCTGGGCAAAGTCCGGCGGCAGGCGCGGGTCCTCCGCGAACGCCTCCGGCCCGCCGGGCGCGAGGTGGATGAGCACGAAGCTCAGCGTCATCACCCCGAGTAGGATGAAGATAGACTGGATGGACCGCCGGATGATATACGCCGTCACGCGGGAAACCTACCCCCCTGCCCCCTCCGTCCTTCAGCGTGGGAGGGGGTGACTCACCGTAAAGGTTGTGGCCGATGCAGCAGCGCCCAGCCTCCGAACGTTCCTCCTCCCTCTTCCTCTGAAGGGGGAGATCACTTCGTGAGGTACCACTTGTCCAGGTTGTACTCGATGCCCCGCTTCGTGGGCGTAATGCCGCCGACGCGCTTGTTGACGCCCGCGTAGCCCTGCGACTCGTAGAGGAATGCGTACGGCTCGTCGTCCGTGAGGATTTTCTGAATCTGGCTGTAGATCGCCTTCTGCTTGTCGCGGTCGAACTCCTTGTACGCCTGCGCGTACAGGTCCTCGATCTGCTTATTGATGTATCCGCCGGAATTGAGTTGCGGGATCGAGCTTTCGGACCAGAGTTGATAGCCGAAATACGGGTTGATCGTGCTGGACCACGCGCCAAGCTGCAAGTCCCAATCGAACGGCTCTTTCATGATCGCGTTGAGGTACGTCTGGAACTCCAGCCCCTGCACATCAACAGCGATGCCGAGGTCGCCCAATTGCTGCTGCAAGACCGTCGCGATCCCCTCCCGCACCTTGCTGGAGGTCGGGAAGAGCAACTTCATCGAGAGCGTCTGGCCATCCTTCGTCAGTTTCTTGTTCGTGAGGGTGTAGCCCGCCTGTTTGAAGAGGTCCGCCGCCTTCTTCGGGTCGAAATCATAGTGCTCGACATTCTCGTTGTACGCCCAACTCGACTGTGGGAGGTTGGAGTACGTCGGGCGACCGAGGCTGTAGAGCACGCTGTCGATGATGCCCTTCCGGTCGCTCGCGTAGGCAATCGCCTTGCGGACGAGCGGGTCCTTGAGCGCGGGGCGGCGCAGATTGTACCCCACGTAGCCCCAACTGCCGCGCGCGCTGTACCAGTCATAGACATTGATGTTCCCGAGCGTCTTCGCCTCCTTGTAGTCGGACTGCTGGAAGCTGGAGTAATCGACCTCGCCGGACTTGAGCGCCTGGTACGCCAGCGCGATCGTCCCGAAGACACGCACGATCATCGTGTCGATGTACGGGCGCCCCTCCCAGTAGAGTTCATTGGCGATGAAGGTGGCGTGGTCGTCCCGCTTCCATTCCTTCAACTTCCAGATGCCGTTGCCCACGGTTGGCGCGCTGATCTCCGGGTTCTTCGTCGGATCACCCCAGTCGAGTTTCTCCCAGATGTGCTTCGGCAGCGGCGTGATCGTGTCCGCGTTCTCGACGATCAGGGACGTGACTTCCTTCAGCGTCACGGCGAGGGTTTTCGGGTCTTTCGCCTCGTACGCGGCAATCTTCGTGATGTTTTCGAGGTACGGGTACTTATTCTCCGGCTTGCTCGCCTGCTGATAGGTCCAGACGTAGTCTGCCGTGGTCATCGGCGTGCCGTCGCTCCATTTCAGGCCGTCCCGCAGCGTGAACGTCACCGTCTTCTTGTCTTCCGAGAGCGTCCACTTCTCCGCCGCGAAACTCTTCAAATCCAGGGTGTTGGGGTCAATGTCCGTCAGGCTGCCGCCACCATAGATGTAGCCCTGATAGCCGGCGGAGCCGGTGTCCGTTGTCTGATACGGGTGGAAACTCTTGGCGTCCGTGGCGATGATCGTCTGCGTGAGCGTGCCGCCCTTCGGGATCGTCGCGGGCGCGGTTGCCGCCGTGACGGAAGCGACCGGGCCGGACGCGCCCGTTGGCGCGGCGGTCGCGGCGACAGACGAACTGACGGCAGCGGCGGGGCTGGCGGCGGTCGTGCCCGTCGTTGCCGGTGCGGACGCCACCGGTGCGGACGCCGCCGTGGTGGCCGCCGCAGGCTTCGGCGTATCCGTCGCGGCGCTCCCACCGCCACACGCAGCGAGGATCGCCGCGCCCGCTGTGGCCGTCGCCCCGGCAAGGAACCGTCGCCGACTCAGATGCTCGCTCATACGTCGCACTCCTCTCGCGTGTCCGTGATGCCGGGTGCCAATGCCACTACCGCACGAGCGCCGCGACGCGCGGTATTCGGCATGACGAATTTCCGTTGTGTTGAGAATGAATCCTAGCAGTCAAAGAGTGTACCGTCAACGAAACCGCCGCCGACCGCTCACCTTCCACCGTGGGGAAAGGGCCGGGGGTTCGGGCGGCGTTTCGCGGGCACAAAAAAGACGAGAATCGGGAGCGTTCCTCAGCTCCGGGTGTGTGGCAGGTGGGTGCGGCTTCCTGTTATCCGTTCGACCGTCACCTCAGACCATTCCCGATCTCGTCTGCCCGCAGTATTGCGCGTTTTCCTGAACCGTGTCTGAGTGTTGTCTGAATGTTTGCTTAAAAACGCGGGGAAGAAGCCGGAAGCCAGAACCCAGAAACCAGATGGGATCGTGTGCACATCCGACTACCATCGATCAGTGCCTGCTATCTGGCTTCTGGTTTCTGGCTTCTTCCTCACGTATGCATTCACCGGCCTGTTTTCAAGCGCCGAGATACGTTGGTGGCAGTTCGGTCTCCACCGCGCCGTCATCGCCACGCTCGACGCGGTAGGCGCGGGCGTCTAGGCGGGAACTGACGATGCGGTGCAGGCTGCCATCGACGAAGTGCAACCCCACGCCGTCGTCCGCCGCGTAGCCGTCGCTGACCTCGCCGGACGCGATCAGGCGATGGTACGTCGGGCGGCGCTCCGGCTCAGTGTCGTAGTGCGGCGAGTTGCTGCCGGGCAGGAAGCCGAGGCAGGTGATCGGGGTGAGCGCGCCGAAGAGCGAGTCCGTTGTTCCCTGCGCGAACCAGCAGATCGATCCCGCGCTGACGCCGCATAGGATGATGCCTCGCTCGTACGCCCGCCGCATGATCGCGTCGAGGCCCCACGCGCGCCAGAGGATGAGCAGGTTCTTCGTGTTCCCCCCGCCGACGTAGATGATCTCCTGCTCCAGTAGGTAGGCGGCGAGGTCGTTCGATGGCGGCTTGAAGAGCGAGAGGTGCGTCGGCGTGCAGGTCAGGCGCGTGCAGGCATCGTAGAAGCGGTCGATGGACGTCTGCGCGTCGCCGCTCGCCGTCCCGACGAAGCAGATTTTCGGCGACGCCGCCGCGCTGAGGCTGAGGATGTACTTCTCCAGGAGCAAATCGTCCCCTTCTGTCGAGAGACCCGCGCCACCAATTGCCACAATCTGCTGCACCATCTGACCCCTTCTTCCCGCTGTTCCACCACGCGCGCATGACGCTACTCTAGCAGGGCAATGCAAGCGCCTATCCACTACCCCACGCGAGAGGGCATAGTTCTTGTGTCGGTCATTGGGTCGCGCGATCATGTACAGGTGCGTCATGGGGGTGTAGGGGGAGTGTGAAGCAATGAAAATTACCGGGATCGAGTGCTACGCGGTGCGGCTACCGCTAATTAAGCCGTTCATCATCTCGTATGGCACGTACTCGCACGTCGAGAGCGTGCTGGTGCGCCTGACGACGGAGACGGGGCTGATTGGCTGGGGTGAGGCGACGCCGGACCCGTTCGTCACGGGGGAGAGTTGGGCGAGCACGGAGGCGATGCTCCGGCATGACCTCCTGCCGCTGCTGCGCGATCAGAACCCGCTCGCGCGCGAGGCGATCTACGCCCGCCTCGACGGGTTGGTGACGGGCGCGCCGAGCGCGAAGGCCGCGATTGACCTCGCGCTGTGGGACCTCGCGGGCAAGCAGGCGGGGCTATCCGTCGCCGCGCTGCTCGGCGGGCCGGTGCACGACGCGCTCACCTGGCACGCGACGCTCTCGATCGGCGCGCCGGGAGTGATAGCGCAGGAGGCGCGGGCGGCGGTCGCGGCGGGGCACACCGAGATTAAGATGAAGGTTGGCGCGGCGCGGTTGCAGGACGACGTCGATCGCATCATGGCGGTGCGCGAGGCGGTCGGGCCAGAGATCGCGCTGATGGTGGACGCCAATCAGGGCTGGCGCGACCCTGCCACTGCCATCCGCGCGATCAACGCCATCGCCCCCGCCGCGCCCGTCTGGATCGAGCAGCCGATCCGCGCGGACGACTTCGCAAGCCTCGCCGAGGTGCGCCGCGCGACGGGCATCGCGCAGATGGCGGATGAAGGGGTGCATTCCGCGCGCGACGGCCTGCGGATCGTCGAACTCCGCGCCGCCGATCTCATTAATGTGAAACTGATGAAGACGGGCGGCATCACGGGAGCGATGCGTCTGATCGCCGTCTGTGAGGCGGCGGGGCTGCGCTGCATGGTCGGCTCGATGGTCGAGAGCACCATCGCGACGGCGGCGGGCGCGCAGATCGCGCTGGCACGGCGGGCCGTCGTCGCGAATGGGCTGGTCGGCCCGGTGATGCTGCGCGAGGATATCGCCACCGGCCTCACCTACGCGGATGGCGCGATCCGCCTCGACCCAGACGCGCCCGGCCTCGGTGTCCAGGTCGATGAGGAGCGCGTCGCCCGATTCACGATGCGACATTAAGCATCTCGTGTATACTGGCCGCATGAATGAGCATGCAACCAATACGGATATCACCGCAGAGAGCGCGACGCTGGCTCCCGGTACGCGCGTCAGGATATGTGGGAAGCCAATCGGCGTTACCCTTAATCGCTCGACAGGCACCGTCGTGGAACCCGATGTGTGGGAAGGATATTACATTATCCGCCTCGACGTGCCCGCCCTCTATCATCATGCCGACGGACGCGAAGAGCGTATACAGATCCTCCGCGAAGCAAGTGATAATCTCTCGATTCTTCCGTCGCTCGCAGACTGACCGGTGCGTAAATTCCCACTCTTCGCGGAAGGGCGAGAATGGCGACGGCGTATGAGCAACGCGAGAGAAGTTGATCGCCGAGTCTGGTATGACGCGGAAGACGGCTTCGAGTATGAACCGGACCCGAACCCGGCAAGGGGAACATGGCATCAAATCGATGCGCGCCATGGTTTGTACCGCGATATCGATTCGGAGACTGGTGCACCTATCGCTGGGAGCGAGGGGCAATGGAGACCCCTCAAATAGCGTGTAATCGCGAGCGCAATCAATGAGTATCTCGTGACGCAAACCGCCCCGCCCACCATCCGCATCGCCATGTGCGGCGAGGTCGCGGAATTTCATGCGTGTGAGGACCTGCAACAGGCGGTCTGGGGCGGGAGCGCGCGGGAGATCATCCCGTACGACATCATGATCGCCATCGCGCACGCGGGCGGGGCGGTCATGGGCGCGTGGGACGGCGACCAGCTCGTTGGCATGGCGCTCAGTTTCGTCGCGTGGGGATCGGAGGGCGCGTACCACCACTCCCATCTACTCGGCGTGCTGCCGGAGTACCGCCGCTGGGGCGTCGGCTGGCAACTGAAGATGGCGCAGCGGGCGTTCGTCATCGCGCAGGGGTTAAACATGATGACGTGGACCTTCGACCCGCTCGAATCGACCAATGCCCATCTCAACTTCGCCAAGCTGGGCGGCGTCAGCCGCACCTACCTGCCCGATTTCTACGGCGAAATGCCGGAAGCGCTCAACCAGGGCTTGCCGAGCGACCGCCTGCTGATCGAATGGCGGTTGACCGCCCCGCACGCCCTCGGTCGCCTCGTTATCGCCGCCATACCGGGCGCGACCATCGGCCCTCTCGTCAGCGCGGAATCCCTCGATGCCCCTTACCTGCTCCGCATGGCACCAGACGGCTCCCCTTCTCCGTCCCTTCCCCCTTCCCCCGTGGGGAAGGGGGCCAGGGGGTTAGGGCGTCTCCGCATCGAAATCCCCGCCAGCATCCACGCGATCAAGACAATCGACCCCGCCCGCGCCCGCGCGTGGCGCGTGGCGACGCGCGCCGCGTTCACCGATGCCCTCGTGCGGGGATACGTCATCACCGACTACCGCGCCCCCCGATTCCACCGCCCGGAATGCGGCTGCTACCTCCTGTCGTCTGCGGACGACGAAGGAACGAGTAACGAGTTGAAAGTAACAAGTAACAAGTAGCAAGTAACAAGGTGTTGCGACAGTCCTTCTCGTTACTCATTACTCGTTACTCGCTACTGCCCCTTCCCTCCGTGCTATACTTCCCACAGAGACAGTTGCGGCACCACACCGGGAGAAACAGACAAACCCCATGACCGAAACGAACGACGAGGGAGAGCAGCGGCTCTGGACGCCGTGGCGAATGAACTACGTCGGCGGGGAGCGCCGCCCGACCCCACCCGGCGTCAGCATCTTCTCAGCGATCGCGGCGGATCCCACGCGGGACGCGGAGAATTTCGTCCTCTTTCGCGGGGCGCGCGCCTTCGTGCTACTGAATCTCTACCCGTACAACACCGGCCACTGCATGGTCGTCCCGTACCGTCAGGTCGCCGCGCTTGACGCCTTCGACGACGGCGAGATGACCGAGATCGGGCTGCTCCTGCCGTGGCTGACGCGCGTGCTGACGGCGACACTGCGGTGCGACGGCATGAATGTCGGCCTCAACCTCGGCGCGGTCGCGGGGGCGGGCGTCGCGGAGCACTTGCACTGGCACATCGTGCCGCGCTGGCAGGGGGACGCGAATTTCATGCCGATCATCGCCCGGACGACAGTGATGCCCGAACTCCTGCCTGATACCTACGCGAAGGTACGCGCGACGATGGCGCGCGACCCCGCGCCGATGCTCGGCCTCCTCGCGACGACCCCGATGCCGCAGGCGGGCGGCGTCGTCTTCCACCGGGGCCAGGTCGTCGTGCGGCGCGCGGCGGACAAGGCAATTGTTTTCCCGAAGGGGCACGTCGAGCCGGGCGAATCGCGCGAAGCGACCGCCGTGCGCGAGATTCTGGAGGAGACGGGACTCGTCGCCCGCGTCGTCGCACCCCTCGGCACGCACCTCTTCCCCTTCAAGGGGAAGATGCGGCACGTCACGTACTACCGCATGGAGGCGACCGAGGAGACCGCCGCGTGGCCGGAACATCGCGGCACGGACACGCTGCTCCTCCCATTGGACGAAGCCGCCGACCGCCTCTCGCACCCCGAATCGCGCGAACTCCTACGCAGGGCACGAGAAGGACTGAGGACTGAGGACTGAGGACTGAGGGATACAACGTTCATGACAATGCTCAACATGACATGCTACTCACGCATAAAGAGACACGGATTCGCCGTTCTCCTGTCACTTGTGGCTGCACTTATCACGCTCGTCGGGGTGCCTCTCTCAGTCCTCAGTCCTCAGTCCTCAGTCCTCGCCTCCGGCGAAGCCCCCGCCCTCCTCCTGGGCGTTGGGGACTCGCTGATGTACGGCATCGGGGCAAGCCTGTCGGACGAGCGGGGGGAGTTCGCGCTGATGGCGGACTTGATGCGCGGGCGGTACGGGCCAGGCCTGCGCGCGGTCAATGTCGCGATCCCCGGCGAGACGAGCGCGAGCCTGCTCGCCTCCCCTGCCCCGCCCGCCCCTGCTGCGGGGACGCCCGCGCCCCCACCCGTGAAGCCACAAATCGTGCAGGCGCTCGATGAACTCGGGCGGCTCCCGGCGGGGCGGCAGGCGGTCGTGCTCCTGAGCATCGGCGGCAACGACCTCCAGCGGCTGACCGGCAAGGAGAGTGGGTCGCGCGAGGCGGCGCTCACCACCTTCCGCACGAACCTCGACAGCGCGATCACGCGGCTGATCGAGGGCGGGCAGGCGCGGTCGCTCCTGATTCAGACGATCTACGACCCCTTCGGTGGCGACCCGACCGCGACGGGCAGCGATGCGTGGTGGATCGAGCGGTTCAACGGCGCAATTCGTGACAGCGCTGCGGCGCATCCCGGCGGGGTGGTTGTGGAACTCGCGGATCAGGTACGCGGCAAGGAACGCGCGCTCACGCTCGGTCGCTTCGATGATGTGCACCTCTCCAACGCGGGCCATCGCCTCGCGGCGGACCTCCTCTGGGCGGCGGGCGGCTTCGACACCGTCCCGCCCGATGTGGCGCTCGTCGCGCCCGTCGCGGGGAACGCACCGCGCCCGGTGCTGACCGTCCGCGCGACGGTCACGGACGACAGCGGCGCGAACGGGGTGGCACGGGTCGTGTTGCTCGTCGATGGGAAGGACGGGGGGGAACTGATGCCCCGCCCCGATCTCGCACCGAGCACATACCTCGGATTCTGGGACGGTCGGGCGACTACCGGCGCGCACACCGTCGGCGTCGCGGCGACCGACCGCGCGGGCAACCGCCGCGAGATGACCGTCGGTGTGACGGTCGGCACGACACCATAGGGTGGATGGGGGCGGTATGATGGCATCGTGCCGACCCCGACCGAGGGCTGGGCGCCATCGGCGGTGACGCTCGACGACGACACGCTCCCACGCACGGAGGCGGATCTCTCTGCCTGGCTCTGGCGCATTGATCTCGTTATCGGGTTACTGACGACGCGCGCATCGCACCTCACCCCTACCCAGATGGATTGGCAACCGCCGGACGGTGGCTGGAATCTCCGGCGTGTCATCCATCATGTCGCACGGACCTATGGTTTGCGGCGTGGCTGGATGAGGCGCTCCCCGATGATGTGGAGGAGCGCTACATCGAGGCCAACCGCCGCTTGCGGGCCGGTTTCGCGCGTCTGGTCGCCGAACCGCCGCCCGATACAGCGTTTTACATGGCCGAAGGGCGGCAATTCACCCCCGCAGAGGCGGTGCATGAAATCCTCGAAGCGGAAGAGCAGGTGCAAATCGCCGGTGTTCTTGCCTCCGCACCGTCTGCCGGAGGGGTCTAACGATCCAGCCAGTGCCGATGGCGTCCCCGTCACCCTCTACTCGTTACTTCGGCGACACCGAAATGCCCGCCACCGACTCGACGACGGCATGGAGGAGGATCGCCTGCCCATCAGTGGACGAACGTACGCAAAATCGGTACGATGATCCGGGATGCAACGGTCGTTTGACGCGGGGGGCAATTTGGCGGGCAACACGAATGGCACAGGGAGGCGCACAGTCCATCCGTTCCTCGCGCGGGTGCGGGACACGGCGCGGGGGCCGCTCCTGTTCGATGGCGCGACGGGAACGCTGCTCCACTCGCGCGGCGACGAGCCGATGGACGCCTGCTTCGTCGCGCTGAACAAATCCCGCCCGGACCTCGTCTCCGCGCTGCACCGCGAGTACATCGCGGCGGGCGCGGAGGCGATCAAGACGAACACCTTCGCGGGCAACCGCTTCCAGTTGGAACTGCACGGTTACGGCGACGAGGCGCGCGACCTGAACAAGCGCGCGGCGAAACTGGCGCGGGACGCCCGCGAGATCAGCGGGCAGGCGGTCTGGATCGCGGGGAGCGTCGGCCCGACCGGGCGGCTGCTCGCGCCAATCGGCACCAGCACCATTACGGAGATCCGCGCCGCTTTCCGCGAGCAGATCGAGGTGCTCGTCGAGGGGGGCGTCGATCTGCTCCTGCTGGAGACCTTCTCGTCGCTCGCCGAAATCCGCGAGGCAATCGCGGCGGCGCGCGAAGTCTCGGACATCCCCGTTATCGCCTCCATGACCTACGCGGATGATGACCGTACGCCCGTCGGCCACGCCCCGCGCGATGTAGCGCGCGAGTTGACGCGCCTCGGCGTCGATATCATCGGAGCGAACTGCTCCGTCGGGCCGCAGAATGTCACGCGGGTCGCGATCACGCTCCGGCAGGAGACGGATCTGCCGATCAGCGCGATGCCGAACGCCGGGTGGCCGGCGAACCTCAATGGGCGGATCGTCTACGCCTCCTCCCCGTCGTACCTCGCGGTGCACGCGCGGCAGGCGGCGGAGGCAGGCGTGCGCATCCTCGGCGGCTGCTGCGGCACCGAGCCGACGCACATCGCGGCGATGCGGCAGAGCCTCGACGCCCTCCTTGCGCTCGACCCGCAGGTGGCGCGGCGCCCGAACGGCTCCCCAACGATCACAATGCTCCCGGTGGCGGAGCCGGAGACCGAACCGGACGAGCCGGAGTGGGGCAGCGAGTTTGGCCGCAAACTGGCGCGTGGCGAGTTCGTCGCCACCGTCGAGGTCGCGCCGCCGCGAGGGCTCAACCCGGCGAAGGTGCTCGCGGGCGCGCGGCTCCTCAAGGAGGCGGGGGTGGACGCCGTCGATGTGACGGACAGCGCCCGCGCCCGCCTCTCGATGAGTCCGATTGCGACGTGCGCACTCATCCAGCAGCAGGTCGGCATCGAGGCGATCATCCACCTGACCACGCGGGATCGCTCGCTGATGGGGTTGCAGGCGGACTTGCTAGGGGCGCACGCGCTCGGACTGCGGAACGTCCTCGCGCTCACCGGCGACCCGCCCGCGCTCGGCAATTACCCGAACTCCACGGCAGTCTACGATGTCGATTCCTCCGGCCTGATCGGCATCCTCAAGCAGATGAACGAGGGGGCGGACATTGGCGGCAACCCGATTGGCGCGCCCGCCGGGTTCACCATCGCCTGCGCGGTGGACCCGACGCGCGACGATCTCGCGGAGGAGGCCCGACGGCTGCGGCGCAAGATCGAGGCGGGCGCGCACTTCGTCATGGCACAGCCAATTTTTGAGATCGAGACGTGGCTGCGTTTCCTCGATGCCTACGGCCCGATTGAAATCCCCGTATTGCTCGGCGTGCTGCCCCTGCAGAACACGCGGCACGCCGAATTCCTCCACAACGAAGTCCCCGGCATCGTCCTCCCGGACGCGATCCGGCGGCGCATGGCGGACGCGGGCAACGACGGGCGGCACGTCGGCATCACCCTCGCGCAGGAGTTAATTCTCTCCGCGCGCGATCTCGTGCAGGGCGTCTACATGATGCCCTCGTTCGGTCGGTACGAGCAGGCCGCCGCCGTCCTCTCCGTCATCCGCGAACCTGCCGGGGGAGTCTGAACCGCGAAGGCGCGAAGGGCGCGAAGAAATGCAAGAGAATGAGAAGGGATGGGGTGGAATCAAGCGCTGCGGTGCTCTGATACGCATCATATCCTTTTCCTCTCTTCCTCCTACCCTTCTTCGCGTCCTTCGCGGTTCAACGGTTTCGACCATACCGCAGCCAGCAGAAGGCAGCGGTGAGGAAGAGGAGCGCGGCGGCGAGGGCGAAGATGAAGGTGAGCGAGAGCCAGTCCGCCACCCAGCCGAGCGCGAGGCCGGAGACGAGGAATCCCCCTTCGAAGACGCCCGTCTGCGTCGCCAGCGCCGCACCCCGCCGCTCCGGTGGCACGAGATCGACCGCGAGCGCGTTCAGTTCGGGGAAAACGAGGCTGATCGCACCGCCCCAGATCAGCGCGGCGACGACGAAGGCCGGGAAGACGGGGAACGCCGTCAGGATCGTCAGCCCGACGCCGAGCGCGATCAGGCCGGGGACGAGTACGCGCCACCGCCCGTATCGGTCCGACCATCGCCCGCCGACCCCGCGCACCACGAAGAACATCAGCGCGTCGAAGGTGAAGAAGAAGCCGGCACCCGGCAGGTGGCGCTCATCCATCAGCGGCACGAGGAAGGCGAACAGCAGGCCATTGCCGAGTGCTGCCACGAAACTCGGAATCGCCGCCGGCAACACCCGCCACTCCAGCAATGACTCCTCCCCTCCCCCGTATCGCTCCCCCTTCTCCCGTGGGGAAGCGGGTGCCCCCTGGGCAGCACGGGGGGTTAGGTCTCCCCGTCCCTGTCGTAGCGGCAGCAGCAGCAGCGCGCACAGCAGCCCCGCGCCCGCAGAGAGCGCGAACGTGAGATGATACGAGAGGTGCGTGCCGAGCAGCAACCCCGTCGGTGGCCCCACCGCGATCGCGACCGTCGAGGCGATGGAGGCGAGGCCGATTGCCTCACCGCGCCGCGCCTCCGGCGCGAGTTCCGCCGCGAGCACAACATTACCGGTCAGGAAGATCGCGGACGCAACGCCCTGAAAGAGCCGCGCGCCGAGCAGCACCCAGAGCAGCGTCCCGATCCCGTACAGCGGCGAGGAGAGCATCATCACCGCGCCCGCGATCAGCAGGGGCAGGAGCGTGCCCCGGTCCATCGCCCGCCCGAGGAACGGGCGGGGCAGGATCGCGCTGATCGAGAGCGCGCCGATCACCAGCCCGATCAACCCGTTAGAGAATCCGTGGTCTTCCAGATATTTCGGGAGCGCGGCCTGCAGGACAAAGACGCTGAAAAACCACATCACGGTCGCCGCGAGGAAGAGGAGGAACCGTGGTGAGAGGAGCGGGGGGATGCCGAGGGTGGTATCCGTCTGCGGGCTGGATTGATGCTCCGTGGTGGCGGACGGCTCGGTTCCCATGGCGTGAGTGTAGCACGCGCGCCCCGGCGTATACTCTACGCGGTGTCCCGGACGTGCAGGGCGTATGCGTTCTCGCCGAAGGCGACTATAATTAAGACCTGATGGCTGCGCCGACATTGATCGCGGCGGTCGGAACGCTGGTACTCTACCAGCGTCAACCGACGGATACGGCGCAAACGAACCCTGCGGAAAGGGGAGTGGTGGGTGGAAGTCCGACATCACACGATTGAGGCGAACGTCGTCCCGCTCCACGTCGTCGAGGCGGGCGATTCGAACGGCCCGCCGATCATCTGGCTCCACGGCATCTGGGATCGCTGGCTGATGTGGCAGGAGATCGTGCCGCACATTGCCGGGCGGCACCTGATGGTCGAGTTCCGGGGGCATGGCGAGAGCGGCAAGCCGGAGGGCGCGGAGCACTACCGCTGGAAGGATTACGCGGACGACATCGTCGCGCTGATCGACGCGCTCGGCGTGCCGCCGGTCTCCGTTGTCGGCTTCTCGCTCGGCGCGATCATCGCGACCCTCATGGCGGCGCGCGAGCCGGAGCGTGTCGCGCGGGCCGTCGCCGTCGATCCCCCGTATCACGACGGGGTGTACGTCGCCGAGGGGATGCGCGATGTGCGCGAAATCAAGCACCTGCCGACGGAAGAACTTGTGACGATGCTCTCCTTCATGCGCCCGAACCGCGACGACGCCGAATGGCGGCGGGAGGCGTCATGGCTCCAGATGACGGCGGACGGCCCCTTCGACGCGATGATCGCCGGGTCGCAGGGCGAGCAGGAACTGAAGAAGAACCTGCCCCGCATCACGCAGCCGTTTCTCATCCTTCAGGCGGACCCGAAGGCGGGTGGCTCGCTCCCGGACGCGATGGCGGAGCGGGCGATGGCGCTCCTGCCAAACGCCCGACTCGTCCACTTCCCCGGCAGCGGCCACACCATCGCGCACGACCAGCCGGAGGCGTTCATTGCGGCGGTGAAGCCCTTTCTTGAAAGGACCTAACCCCTCGTGCTGCCCAGGGGGCACCTGCTTCCCCACGGGGGAAGGGGGAAGGGAAATCGGGCATGGTCAGATATTAATAGATAGGCACTATGCCGCATTGAATCACCCCTTCCCCCGCAGGGGAGGGAGCCAGGGGGTAGGTAATCCATGGCGACACAGGATATTCCCGCGATCATCGCGGCGGTATTGGCGGGTAATGCACCGGCTGCGCCGCAGGGGTTCGTCGCGGCGAAGACGTGCGGTGGCACGGCGAGCAGCAGTTTCCTTGCGCATCCGGCGGACAAGGGAACGGGCACGAAGGTGCTTGGGTACGACCCGGATATCGTCGATGAGCCGCAGGATTTGGGCATCGAGATTGCCGTCGCGGATGACGGGGCGACCGTCGCGGGCACGGGCGCGCTGGAGGACGCGGCGCTCGCGGCAATCAACCTGCTTCCCGGCTACCACGCCGAGCGTCACGCGGAGGGCGTGCAGATCGCGACGGACGCGGCGACCACGTTCGACCCGGACGATGTCGCGGCGGTCATCGAGCAGTGGCTGGCGCGGAAGCACGACCTGCACACCTTCGCGGTGCGCGTCATCTTCGGGCCACCAGGCGGGCGCTCCGTCGTCCTGCGCGATCTGCGCGGCCAGGCGTATGCCGTTCATAAAGAACGGAGTAGCGAGTAGCGAGTAACGAGGGTCGGATGGTGCGATAATGCCATAGGAGCATGGCCCGTTTCTTCTGCGCTCAACGATGCAGGCCCCTACTCGTTACTCGTTACTACCGGGAGGTGTGGAGGATGATCGTGGGCGTGCCGAAGGAAGTGAAAGATCGCGAGAACCGCGTGGGGATGACCCCGGCGGGGGTCGCGGAGATCGCCGCGCGCGGCGCAACCGTGCTCGTTGAGCAGGGTGCGGGGATTGGCAGCGGCTACGCGGATGCGGAATACGCGCGGGCGGGCGCGGAGATTGTCCCCATCGCCGCTGATGTCTGGGGCCGCGCTGAGATGGTCGTTAAGGTAAAGGAGCCGACACACGAGGAATACGGCCTGCTGCGCCCCGGGCTACTCCTGTTTACGTACCTCCACCTCGCGGCGGATGAGCCGCTAACGCGCGCCCTGCTGGAAAGCCGGACGACGGGCATCGCGTACGAGACGGTGCAACTCGACTCCAATTTCCTGCCACTCCTCAACCCGATGAGCGAGGTCGCGGGCCGGATGTCCATTCAGGTCGGCGCGCACTACCTGGAGAAGACGTACAACGGGCGTGGGATGCTGCTTGGCGGCGTGCCGGGCGTTGCCCCCGCGAAGGTGGCGATTGTTGGCGGCGGCACGGTGGGCACGAACGCGGCGCAGATGGCGCTCGGCATGGGCGCACACGTCACCGTGCTGGAGAAGAGCATCGAGCGGATGCGCTACCTCTCCGAGGTCTTCAGCGGCCACCTGACGACGCTCTACAGCACCGCGCACGCCGTCGCAGAGAGTGTCGCGGAGGCCGATCTCGTCATCGGCGCGGTCCTGATCCCCGGCGCGCGCGCCCCGCGCCTCGTGACGGAGCAGATGGTGCGCTCCATGCGCCCCGGCTCCGTCATCATCGACGTGGCGATTGATCAGGGCGGCTGCATCGAGACGGCCCGCCCGACGAGTCACAGCGACCCGGTCTACGAGGTGGACGGCGTGACGCACTACTGCGTGACGAACATGCCCGGCGCGGTGCCGCGCACGAGCACGCAGGGGCTGACAAACGCGACGCTGCCGTACGTCGTCTCGCTCATCACGCAGGGCATGGAGCGCGCCGTCACGCGCGACGCCGCACTGGCGAAGGGCGTCAACACCTACGACGGGCGGTGCACCGAAGCCCCCGTCGCGAGCGCCTTCACCATCCCCTACACCCCCCTGCGCGATTTGCTCGGCGTGGCGTCGGTCTAACCAAAGAAGCCTCGCTCCCAGCCACGCTCCATGTGACGGAGAGGGGCTTTCATGCCCCTTTCTGACTACTGCCTACCGACTACTGTCTACTGTTTTGGGCAATTTCCGTCCATTTCGCCTTTTCGCGCATCCATGGAGGATTTCGTACGTTCTGTAAAGTGCGGGAGAGACGTACAACGCGGAGATGCGTCGTTCGGCGGCTCTCGGTTTCATGAGCATTGGGTGCGGAGAACAGGGGATTAGGAGCGCGGAGGACAAGGGGATGGAGGAGTGGGTCGAGAGCTACTTAGGGGCGCTCGCTGCCAAAAAGCGATGCTCGCCGCATACCGTGATGGCGTACCGGAATGACCTGATGCAACTGGAAGCCCACCTCACGCACGCCGGGATCACCACCTGGCGCGTCGTCGTCCCGGAGGATGTGACGGCGTACCTCCAGTCGCTGCGGGAGCGGCAGTACGCGAGCAGCACCATCGCCCGGAAGACGGCGGCGACGAAGTCCTTCTTCCAGTACCTCAAGCAGGAAGGGAAGGTCGAGACCGATCTCTCGCCCTTTCTCGTCTCGCCGCACGTCGATCGCTACATCCCCCATGCGATCACCACCGATGAGGTGACGCGCCTCCTCGCCGCCCCGACCCGCGTGAGGACGCCGGAGAGCGTGCGCGACGCGGCGATGCTCCAACTGCTCTACGCGACGGGGATGCGCGTCTCGGAATTGGTCGCGCTCGATCTGGAGCACCTCGACCTCGCGGCGGCGTGCATCCGCTGCCAGGGGCGCGCGGCGCGGGAGCGCATGGTGCCGCTCACGGTTGCCGCCACGGATGCCTTGCAGCGCTACCTCGCGCAGAGCCGCCCGGTGATCGCGCGCGCGCATGGTGCGGACACCGCTGCGCTCTTCCTCAATCACCGCGGGCAGCGGCTGACGCGCCAGGGCTTCTGGCTGCTCCTCAAGGGGTACGCGCAGTCCGCCGCCGTGCGCAACGTCACGCCGCACACCCTCCGCCACACCTTCGCCGCGCACGCGCTGACGACGGGCCGGCAATTGCGCGATGTCCAGACGATGCTCGGCCACGTCAGCATCTCGACCACGCAGGTCTACCAGCGGCTGCACGCGGTGACGACCGTCGTGACCGTGCCGATGACGGCGGGCGCGCTCCCGGCCCACAATGTGGTAAAAATGCTGGGTGGCGGTACCACGGTGGCCCCGCGCCCGCGCGCTGCGGGTGGGGTCGCCGCGATTGTGCCGGTCGGCAGCGACATCGTCGAGGGAGTGGCGCACGAGGATTAGCGCCCGCACACGACGCGAACCGCGAGAATGCCGCCCCGGTGAGAGCCGCCGGGGCGGTTTTTTCAGGACTGAGGACTGAGGACTGAGCGGGGTATCCACTCAGTCCTCAGTCCTCAGTCCTCAGTCCTCAGTCCTATATATTGAGAGGGAACCGATCAATGATCCACACGGGCTACACGCTGGAGAACATGGAGCCGATCGTCTCGCTGGCGAAGCGGCGGGGGTTTGTCTTTCAGGGGAGCGAGATTTACGGCGGCTTCGGTAACTCGTGGGACTACGGGCCGCTCGGCGTCCTGATGGAGAACAACGTAAAGGCGGCGTGGTGGCGCGCGATGGTGCAACTGCGCGACGACATGGTTGGGCTGGACGCGGCGATTCTGATGTCGCCACAGGTCTGGCAGGCGTCGGGCCACGTCGGCCACTTCACGGACCCGCTCGTCGATTGCACGACCTGCAAACTGCGCTACCGCGCCGACCACGCCGAGCAGACATCCTGCGGCAACCCCGAATGGCGCAAGCAGGGGTTGACGGCGGCGACCTGCCCCGGCGTCAAGACCGAGGCGCGGCAGTTCAACATGATGTTCAAGACCTTCGTCGGCCCGCTGGAGGAGAGCGCGGCGGTGGCGTACCTCCGACCCGAGACGGCGCAGGGCATCTTCGTCAACTTCGCGAATATCCTCGGGACGAGTCGCAAGAAACTGCCTTTCGGCATCGCGCAGACTGGCAAGAGTTTCCGCAACGAGATCACGCCGGGGAACTTCATCTTCCGCACGCGCGAGTTCGAGCAGATGGAGATGGAATACTTCATCACGCCCGGCACCGAGCGGGAGTGGCACCCGTACTGGGGCGATCAGCGCGTCAACTGGTACAAGCATCTCGGCGTCCGGGACGAGAATATCCGCATCCGCGACCTGCCGCCGGAGGACCTCGCGCACTATTCGAAGGGGACGAAGGAGATCGAGTATCTCTGGCCGGGCGGACTCGGCTGGGCGGAGTTGGAGGGGGTGGCGAGCCGGGGTGATTACGACCTCGGCCGCCATCAGGAGGCGAGCGGGCGCGACATGACCTTCTTCGATGAGGAGAAGAAGGAGCGGTACCTGCCATACGTCATCGAACCGGCGGTCGGGGTCGGGCGGGCGACGCTCGTCTTCCTGCTCGATGCCTACGACGAGGAGCCGGATAAGGAGGGGACGCGCGTCGTGCTGCGACTGCATCCGGCAATCGCGCCGATCAAGGTCGCCGTCCTGCCGCTCTCGAAGAAGGAGCCGCTCGGCGGGCTGGCGCGCGCGGTCGCCGCGTCCCTCCGGCCCCATATGATGATCCAGTTCGACGACACGCAGGCGATCGGGCGGCGCTACCGGCGGCAGGATGAGATCGGCACGCCTCTCTGCGTGACGGTCGATTTCGAGAGCATCGAGGATCGCGCCGTTACCATCCGCGAGCGCGACAGCATGGCGCAGGAGCGCATGCCCATCGCGGAATTGCTGCCGCGCCTGCACGAGAAACTGGGGATGTAGGGAAGAAAATAAGCCAACCCCCCCGACCGCTCCCGACACGCGATACATCGGATGAAAGGGCACAGCGCGCCTGTCCATCAGTCTGGTTCGTCACACATCCGAAAGGTGAAAACATACCCGCTAGATAGAGAGGATGACTATCGCTGCATTGACCAGATCGGCGTCGGCACGCCGCAGACGTGGTTGAGCAGCCAGCCGGTGATCGTCAGGATGATGACGCCGACGGCGATCATCATGACCGCGTGCGCGGTGCCGAGCAGGCCGAGGCTGACGATGAGGGTCGTCGCGCCCGCCGGGGGATGGGGGGCGCAAAGGAGGATTAACAGCGCGCCGGTGAGCGCAACCGAGAGCGCCGCCGCGCCGATCCGCGCGGGCGTGACACCGGCCTGCAGGATATTTGGCGCGTGCATCACCCCGAAGAGCGCGAGCGCGCCGAAACCCATCGCGATGGCGACGCCATGCCCAATCACCGTGTTGCGCGGGCTGGCATTCTCCACCATCGGCGCGCCAAAGATCAGGAACGCGGTTGGGCCGAGGCTGGGGAAGAGGAGTGGTTGCTTCAGGAGGTGCGCCATCAGACCGCTCAGCGCAATGGCGATCAGGCTGCCGCCGAATGAGTAGAGCGCTTCTCCCCGCACGCCGAACCGCTCCGCGAGCGATGCGTGCAGACCGTACCGGCGCGTGGTATGTGGAGGTGATCGCGTCGATTCGGTGGCGTGCCCCGCCACGGTCTGCACGCATCGCCAGCCCTCCTCGCATAGGCTTCAGCCTATGCCACCGATTGTACGTGACGCGCTATCCCGCACCATGCGCCACTCACCTCATCGCATCACCGAATATTCGCGCCTCTTCGGAGAAACGACGGATCTGCGCGATACGTTCCGCCGGTGATTCTTGGGCACGAAAAAGGGGCGAGGAAACCTCACCCCCCAGCCCCTTCTCCTTTGCCTCAGGGCAAAGGAGAAGGGGAGTGACTCAGCGTCTGACGCATACCCACCTCATGGGACACCCGGGAGACAGGCGTCCGGCAGGAGATGGAACTCATCTAGGAAGGCGAGTGCCTGGGCGACGTTCTCAAGCACCCATTGCTGGGAGATGTCATCGAAGTAGCGCGTGTGCCAGCCGCCGTGCACGAAGCCGCCATCGCCGTCCTCGTCGGCGTAACTCAGCGCCTGCACGACCCCGTCAAGGGTCATCCACTCGTTCACGATGATCTTGCTCATCTCCGTTTTTCCTTTCGGTCCCACCGGGACTGCCGGCGTCCCATCTCGGTCTCCTCCCTGTCGTCGTCCATGTGCTGTAGAGGTAGGTCGCTATGTGGCGTCATTGTCCGCCGCGAGCAGCGCGGTCAGCTTCGTGAGCACGGCCTCCCAGCCTGGATCTCAGGCACTCTCGATGAGGCGTTGTGAGGGTTGGTCGCGTGACGACAGCCGGAGAATCACAGGTGATGATGCGATAGGTTCTTGACGGCCTTTTGTATCGCATCGATTGTCGCCTCGCCCATCTCTGGGTGGCACGGAGGAAACGGCCTCAGCGAGAGTGCCTGAGATCCAGATAGTGAACTAGAGGTGGCGGATGGTGTGCGGGCCGCAGTCATGCTGCAGCTCGTGGCGGATCAGCACCTGACGGCTTACCCGTAGGTTGGGTGCTGTGGCCAGCCAGGTGGAGAGTCCTCCCAGTCTTCCTGTCGGCCGTAGGGGCACAGGTCGAGGATGTTGTGGAAGAAGACGAGGCGGTCCACACCCCGGCCGGTGGTGGAATAGGTGCGGTACACATCTGTGCCACCCCTCAGGAATACGCTCAGTATGAAGCCGTCACCGGCACCGCAGTCTTCGGAGAACGAGGTGCCGCGCGAGGACACGAACGGCAGCGTCCAGCCCATCCGCACCTTGTATGCCTCGATCTGGGCAAGCGGCATGTCCGACACGTTGACCCAGCTCACCCCGGCGCTGGCCAGCCTGTCCAGGTCAGCGACGGTGTTAGTGAACTTGGTGCAGCCGGGGCAGAACTCGTCTGGGCCGTTATCCATGAACTGGTAGACAACGAGTTGGTCTCGGCCGTCGAAAAGGTCGGCTAGCGTCATGGGGCCTGTCGGCGTGTCGAAGATGTAGCCGTTGCTGAACTTGACCATCGGGAGCCGACGGCGGCGCGCCGCCAACCCGTCCAACACCCGGGTGGCTTCCTTCTCGGCTCTAAGCAGTTCATCGCGCTCGTGCTGCCACTTCTCGGCTGGCACGATCTTTGGTTTGGCCATGCTCTTCATGCTCTCCTCCGTTTGCGATTGGTGGCTAACGACCATGGTCATGCAAACGTGTGTGCCCAGGCGTGCTCCGGCTCGACCAGGAAGATCACTCGGTCCGTCCTCAGCGGGTACGGCTGGCCCGTGTACTTGTGTGAGATGCGGTCGATGACGGTCCAGGCCGCCTCGCCCTCCAGGCGCTCGACGATGTGACCACGGACTTGCGCCATCGCGTAGGGCTGGGCGTGGGCGGTGACGGAGATCGCCACGCGCGGGTCGTGCGCGAGGTTGCGCGCCTTACGTGAGGCCGGGGAGGTGAGGAACGCGATGCGGTTGCCCTCTAGCCCGATCCACACCGGGACGCTGTGCGGCCCGCCGTCTGGCAGCACCGTGGCGACGTGACCGTAGTTGGGACCGTCAAAGAGGGCACGGACGTCGTCTGAGAGTTCGGTCATTGGTGTCTCCCTTCATCTATCTAATGGGCCGGTTGCTGTCATCTTGATCGGTTTATGGCTCTCAGGCACTCTCGCTGAGGCCGTTTTCTCCGTACCACCCAGAGATGGGCGAGGCGACAATCGCCTCGCTACAATCGGCAGTTCAACCGAGGTCATCATGTCGCTCTTTTCGTGGCTGCGGAACAATCAGGGCATTGCCATCGGTTCCTCCTTGCCGTTCTCCTGCCGGACTACCGTCTGTCCCGGCTCCCATCGTAGGTGATCATGACGGTCCAGCGAAGGGATATTGGCAGCCAATGTGCTACAATTCGTTTGCGAACGGAAAGGACAAGGGCGCGATGACTTCAGGAATAGAAAGACCGCTCGATCACCTGGACTGGGAACTTCTGCGCGCGTTGCAGGCCGATGCGCGGCTGTCGTACAACGAACTGGCCCGCCGGGTCGGGCCGTCGTCGCCTGCGGTCGCCGCGCGGGTGCGGCGTCTGGAGGGTGTAGGCGTCATCGCCGGTTACCGGGTGGAAATCGACCCGGCGAAGGTCGGACTGCCGGTGACTGCGCTGATCCAGATTCGCTGCGACCACGGGCGGTGCTTCCTCCATACGTTCCGCGCCGCCGATTACCCTGAGGTGCTGGAGGCCCACAAGCTGGGTGGGGAGCGCTGCGTTGTGCTCAAAGTCGTTGCCCGATCGGTGGCGCATCTGGATGAGGTGGTCAATCGGGTGAGTAAGCACGGGGAACTCTGGACGGCGATTATCCTCGCCAGCCCGCACGAGCGGTGTGCGCTCGACTGGGAGGACATCCCCTGAATCCTCGCCCTCTTTTTCGGGGGGCCAAGTCAGTTGCTCTGCCGCGCAGATAGCGACCAAGATTGCAAAAATCAACGCATAACGTCTGTTGTCCATACTTCGACGATACCGTCGCGGGACGGAGACCGTCAACGGTCCGCGCTGCCACACCCGGCATACGCCTGCGGTGGACCTCGGCGATGCGGTCGTGGGGCGGCAGCGGTTCGGTGTTGGACTGGTCAGTCTGATTGCGTCGCTGCGCGAGGAAGCGCGATTGCCGATGGCGACGATTCAGTGCGGGTGCCCTCTGGGCAGTATACGTACGTTTCACGCGGTGTCGGTCAGCGTCGGGGCGATTGTCAGGGCGCTCGGGCAGGTGGCACGGGCGGGCAAGCCATTGACGCCATCCGAGAGGAGATTCGGGGGAGTCCGTGTGTACATGGCGACGAGACGGGCTGGCGCGAAGATGGCGTCAATGGCTACGTCGGGACCTTCTACCGCATCGGCGCGCAGTCCCCTTCTATCGGAGCTGACGCATACCCACCAGCGTGGTTGAAAGGACAAAGCCTTCGGGGATAGGCTCTGGGTGTCGAATCCGGCCTGATCCTCGGAGGCTTTGCCATGACATGGTTACTTGACGGCCGCCTTCGCGCCCGCGTCTTCAAGCTTGGTCTTGGCGGCGGCGGCCTCGTCCTTAGTGATGTTCTCCTTGACGGCGGCCGGCGCGCTCTCAACGAGGTCCTTCGCCTCCTTAAGGCCGAGGCTCGTCAACTCGCGCACTGCCTTGATGACCTGAATCTTGTTCGCGCCGATCTCGGTCAGCATGACGGTGAACTCCGTCTGCTCCTCGACCGGGACCGCTGCCGCACCGCCACCCGCCGGAGCTGCCGCCGGGGCCGCCGCCATCGCGGTGACACCGAACCGCTCCTTCATCGCGTCGGAGAGTTCCTTCAGTTCGAGGATCGTCATGCCCTCGATGGCCGTCATGATATCGTCTTTGGACAGTGTGCTCGTGCTTGCCATGGTGCGATCCTTTCGTTATGCGGCGGCTTCTCCGCCCTCCATCTGCGCGGCGCGTGCATCGAGCAGCGCCGTGAATTCGTAGATCGTGAAGTCGAGCGCGTATACGACATTCGAGATCGGTGCGTCGAGCGCGCCGACGATCGTCGCGAGCAACTCCTCGCGCGGCGGCATCGTTGCCAGCGCCTCGACCTGCTCGGCAGGGACGACCTTCCCCTGCAAGAGGGCGCCCTTTACCTTCAGGATGCGTGATGTGCGCGCGAAGTCGCTGATGACCTTCGACGCGCCCACGATATCCCCCTCGACGAAGACGAGCGCGGTTGGCCCCTCCAGCGTCGCGTCGAGCGAGGTGATGCCCTGATTGTTCGCGGCGATGCGCGTCAGCGTGTTCTTGACGATGGCGAATTCCGCCCCGACGCCGCGCAACTGCGCGCGCAACCCTTGCAGGTCCGCCACTTTCAAGCCACGATAATCGGTCAGAATCATCAGCATCGTCTTGCTGATCCGCTCCTGAATCTCGCTGATCGCTCCGCTCTTCTTTTCGGTTGGCATGTGCGTTCACCCCCTCCCATCTGCCAGTTCACTCAAAGAGAACTCTTCCTTACGCTCCCCCTTCCCCGTGGGGAAGGGGGCCGGGGGGTTAGCAAAACCCAAAGCCCCGCGCCGATGAGGCGCGGGGCAAAACAGCGACGGCAGTGGCGCAGAAGCGCCCGCTCGTGGAATCTGCTTCGTCCCATCGACCTCGGCTGGTAGCCCACCAAGGGGGCCAATTAAGCGCGAACGCGCCAGCGGTCATCGGCGATGTCAGTATGGAGCATACCCGTTCCGGCCCTAGGCCGCAACCCCCTCCGCTTCCGCGATGGCGGCGTTGACATCGAGCCGCATGCTCGGCCCCATCGTCGTCGCGACGGCAATCGAGCGGATGTATGTGCCCTTCACGCCGGTCGGCTTGGCGCGGCTCACCGCGTCGATCACGGAGAGAAGGTTCGAGCGGATCTGCGCCTCATCGAAGCTCGTCTTCCCGGCGGGGATGTGAACGAGATTCGTGCGGTCGTTGCGGAAGTCCACGCGGCCACCGCGCCGCTCATTGATGGCGCGGGGCAGGTCTTCCGGGGTGGCGATGGTGCCGGAGCGCGGGTTCGGCATCAGGCCGCGCCGACCGAGCACGCGACCGAGCCGACCGACCTTGCCCATCATGTCCGGCGTCGCGAGGGCGACATCGAAGTCGAGCCAGCCCCCCTCGATCTGCTTGATCAGATCGTCCGCGCCGGCGTAGTCCGCACCCGCCTCGCGGGCGGCGCGCTCGCCGTCACCCTGCGCGAAGACGAGGATGCGCACATTCTTGCCGGAACCCGCCGGGAGCGTTGCGGAGGCACGCACCTGCTGGTCCGCGTGCCGCGAGTCGATGCCGAGGCGGAAATGGACCTCGATTGTCTGATCGAAATTTGCCTTGCTCGTCTCCTTCAGGAGATGCACCGCCTCATCGACCGTGTACTTCTTCTCCGGGTCCACGAGTTTGGCAATTTCCTCATACCGTCTGCTGTGCTGTGCCACCGTGTCACTCCTTTAACCTTGTGGTCCGAGCGGCGCACCACGCGCCTCCCACGCTAATAGTGGGCAGTGGGCAGTGGGCGGTGAGCAGTTGGAAAGAAAGGCGCGATACGCATCTTCTTTCCGCCCACTGCCCACTGCCCACTGCCCACTATCCCGTCACTCCGTAACCTGAATGCCCATCGAGCGGGCGGTGCCCTCGATCATGCGCATCGCGGAATCCACGTCGTACGCATTGAGGTCCTTCAGTTTGAGTTCGGCGATCTCGCGCACCTGCTGGCGCGTCACTTTGCCCGCCGTCTCGCGCTTGACATTCGCCGCGCCCTTGTCAACGCCCGCCGCGCGCCGGAGGAGGTCCCCCGCCGGTGGCGTCTTCGTCACGAATGTGAATGAGCGATCCTCGAAGACCGTGATGGCGACCGGGATGATCTGGCCCACCTGCTGCGCCGTCCGCTCGTTGTACGCCTTGACGAACTCCATCAGCGCCACACCGTGCTGGCCGAGCGCGGGGCCGACCGGGGGCGCGGGCGTCGCTTTGCCCGCCGGGAGTTGCAGCTTGACGATGGCCCGTACTTTCTTCGCCACAGGGGCGTCCTCCTACTGTCGTCACACCGGCGCGGCGCGTCGTTGCGCGCGCATTTTCGTGAAAGCGGGGCCGGATGGCCCCGAAATCGCCTACAGATTGCGGTCCACTTGCAGGAAGTCCAACTCCACCGCCGTTTCCCGCCCGAAGAAGGAGACGAGCACTTTGACGCGCCCCTTCTCCTGGTTGACTTCGTCGATTTTCCCCTCGAAGTCCTGGAAGGGGCCGTCCACGATGCGGACGTTGTCCCCCACCGCGAGGCTGAGTTTGACCCGCGGCGCTTCCGCCGTCATCTGCGTCTTGATGAACGTGACTTCGTCATCGCGCAGCGGCGTCGGCTTCGTGCCCATGCCGACGAAACTGGTCACGCCCGGCGTGTTCCGCACGACGTACCACGAGTCGTCGTCCATCCGCATCTTGACGAGAACGTAGCCGGGGTACACCTTCTTGTTAACGGTGCGCCGCTGGCCGTTGTGAATCTCGATCTCCTCCTCGGTCGGCACGATGACCTCGAAGATCTTCTCGCTCATGTCCATCGTCTCGATGCGCGATTCGAGGTTCTTCTTTACCTTCGCCTCGTGCCCTGAGTACGTGTGGACGACATACCACTGGCCCTCGGTCTCCCCGATGCCATTCCGCTCCGCCAACCGGGCGCGTAAACTGCGAACCATGCCGCGACCTCCCGCCCGGATTAGCCGAGCTTCTCCAACAATGTGTAGAGGGCGGTCAGAAGCGAGTCTGTCAGACCCAGCAGGAAACCAATCGCCGCCGAGATACCGATGACGACGAGCGTCAGGTTGCGGGTCGTCTGCGAATCGGGCCACGCCACCTTGCGCAACTCGCTGGTCGTCTCCGTAGAGCTATGGCGCAACCGGCTGAAGATGCGCACCAGTGGATTCGTCGTCGCCCCAGTCGTCCGCGTTGTCGCCACGCGATGCCTCAATTCCGCACGGATTATCCGTGCCGTGTGCGCTCAAACAAGGGCGCTGCGGGATCGCGGTGCCCCATACCATCGATCATCCACATTCTGTGCCCGTGCGATCCAGATGCGCGAAGCCACTCAACCTCAACGGGGAGTGGCAGGGGCGACAGGACTTGAACCTGCAACCCCCGGTTTTGGAGACCGGTGCTCTGCCAATTGAGCTACACCCCTCCGCCTTGTCTGGACGCGCAGACAACCACACTATGATACCGCACGGGCAGCATGTGCCGCAAGGGTTCCCTGCGGGAAAGCGACGAGCAATGAGGGAGGCATCATGCTACTCTCGTTCGTTGCTCATTACTCGTCGTTACCGCGTTTCGCGGTGCAGCGTCACCTTGCGCTCGCGCGGGCAGTACTTCTTCAATTCCATCCGCTGTGGGTCGTTGCGCTTATTCTTTTCCGTCGTGTAGTTGCGGTTGCTGCATTCCGTGCACTCAAGCGTGACGATTGTGCGATCCGCTTTTCTCTTTGCCACTGCTACGCTCCCTTCGGTCGCCTCAGGAAAGGACTGAGGACTGAGGACTGAGAGGGGAATGGGGCGCAACGTGTACGCCCTGTCTCACACTCTGTCTACTGCTGCCTACCGTCTACGAGTTAGGTGAGGGAGGTGACGACGCCGGCGCCGACGGTGCGCCCTCCCTCGCGGATCGCGAACCGCAGCCCCTCCTCGATCGCCACCGGCGTGATCAACTCCACCTTCATCTGGATGTTGTCCCCCGGCATCACCATCTCCACCCCCTCCGGCAACTCGATCGATCCCGTTACGTCCGTCGTGCGGATGTAGAACTGCGGCCGGTACCCCGGAAAGAATGGCGTGTGCCTCCCCCCCTCCTCCTTCGAGAGCACGTAGACCTCCGCCGCAAACTTCTGCAACGGCTTGATCGACCCCGGCTTCGCCAGCACCTGCCCCCGCTCGATGTCCGCTCGCTCCACGCCCCGCAAGAGGCAGCCAACGTTGTCCCCCGCCTGCCCCTGGTCCAGCGTCTTCTGGAACATCTCCACCCCCGTCACGATCACCCGCCGCTCCGCCGCCGCAAGGCCCACGATCGCTACCTCGTCCCCGATCCGCACGATCCCCCGCTCGATCCGCCCCGTCACCACCGTCCCGCGTCCCTTGATCGAGAAGACGTCCTCCACCGGCATCAGGAAGGGCTGATCCACCGCCCGCTCCGGCGTCGGGATGTAGTCGTCCACCGCCCGCATCAACTCCAGGATCGGCGCGTACTCCGGCGCGCCAAGATCCGTCGAGGTCGACGCGAGCGCCGCCAGCCCGCTCCCCCGCACAATCGGGATCGCGTCGCCGGGGAAGCCGTAGCTCGACAGCAGCTCACGCACCTCCAGCTCGACCAGCTCCAACAGCTCCTCGTCGTCCATCATGTCCACCTTGTTCAGGAAGACGACCATCGCCGGCACCTCCACCTGCCGCGCCAAGAGGATGTGCTCGCGCGTCTGCGGCATCGGCCCGTCCGGGGCCGAGACGACGAGGATCGCCCCGTCCATCTGCGCCGCCCCGGTGATCATGTTCTTGATGTAGTCCGCGTGCCCAGGGCAGTCGACGTGCGCGTAGTGCCGCTTCTCCGTCTCGTACTCGACGTGCGCAATCGCGATCGTGATCCCCCGCGCCCGCTCCTCGGGGGCATTGTCGATCTGGTCGAACGCCCGGAAGGAGGCGCGCCCGGAGAGCGACAGCGTCTTGGTGATCGCCGCCGTCAGCGTCGTCTTGCCGTGATCCACATGCCCAATCGTCCCCACATTTACATGCGGCTTCGTCCGCTCAAACTTCGCCTTGCCCA
>JAABUT010000819.1_pt1 | contig 42059 bp, 40 predicted proteins | sample 5559281 | NCBI WGS metagenome assembly JAABUT01 (sample SAMN10711880, study PRJNA513359) | rock metagenome | isolation source: Antarctica rocks | place: Antarctica: Victoria Land, Ricker Hills nord | collected 2016-01-04
CTGTGCTTCTAGCCATTGTGTGAGTAGAAAATTGCTGATCGAAATTCGACTGAAATTTCTGGTTTCAGTTCTAGAACAACGCGTTCGTGTTCTTCTGTTCTTCTGTTCTGACGACGAGCTCAGTAAAGAGTTAGTCTAGAGCAACGCGTTCGTGTTCTTCTGTTCTGTTCTAGAAATTTCTTGGTTCCTAACGAGTCTTCTGAGCTCGATTTCCTGATTCCGATTCTGGTTCAAGTTTGAATGATGTAGCTTGTTTTTATATCGTCTACACGTCGATAGCAAGGTTAATGAGCTTTGAACTAATGTTATGAGCCTGCATAGAGCGAATCATATGGGTGTATTCTAACTAGAAGTTCAAAGCTGAAGAAGGAAGAAGGTGCAACACGTCGTGAGTTTTACCCACGAAGGCACGCTAGGCCGCTAGCGTGTCAACACCAGCCCTATACTAGTCTATGATAGCCTGACACGACCTATGTTAGGCTAATTCGAAGTGCAGGATCGCAACATAATTGAAATGCTTCAAAATCAACGACTCGAGATCTATCTATATGAGATCTCTCATCAGTCTCACGAATGAAGCGATATCACAGCTTCAGCTTGAACTTCATGAACTTAATGATGTTCTCTAGAGACATCTGAGAATTCATGACGATCTTGAGAATAGAATGAAAACTTTCGTTTCGCTGTGAGATCACTGCTTCAAGATTACGATATCGTCGTGTATAACATAGAATCATCTGTCTTTTCTTGAAGTATCAGTCGATTCAGAAGTAGTCTCGATCAAACGAATGTGTTGAGACCGTGCCTAGAATCTAACCACACTGCAGCGAGATAGTGCGTAGCTGAATAGAATGTTTGATCAATAGAGGTAGCTATAACTAGGAAACTAAGAATACAGAAGGAAGAAGACAGTTCCGAGCTGTATCTATAGTAGAGCGAACAAAGGGGCGAAGTAGCCGATTTGCTAGAGCTCGAATAGATGAAATGTTCCAGCATATTCCGATCCGGAACATCGTTGTTCCTTGTTCACATACCGAAATCTCTAGAGCCTATTGGCTAGGCTCTATTCAATGCCGACACGCTTCGTAACAGAATGTAATAGCGTCAGCAATGCTGCTCAATTGACTTGCAGCTCAGTAGTAGTACTGAATTTCACTCACTGTCATGTAGCATTCTTGATCTCTTCACGACGCTCAAAGAAGTAGTCGACTTTGAATTTAGCTACTCGTGCTCGAATGTTTTCGCAGGCATGTCAATTGCATAGCTGAAGCTGAACGTCGAGCATAGATATAGATAGCGAAGTCGTCAATTTCTTGCTCTGATCGACTATAATGATTCGTGAAGACAAGCAGTCATTAAATAGTTCTTCGTGCATACACTGAATGAAGAAATTGAACGTCTCTTCGAATTCTGATATGACAAACGAGAAGCAGACTGAAAAGATCATTGTCATGTTAATGACATTCACAGTCACGAAAAGAAGCATCTTCAGTGCGTTGATATTGAAGATAGCATCTGTTTTCATCATAAAGTCGCTTATAAACCTCTTAGATAATTCTCGCTGATAGCTATTCAATAGAAATATCTGCTCAATATTCTTCTGAATCGAGGCGTCAGCGTCATTTAGCGTGTAGAAATATCGAATTCGAACGATGAACATTGAATTATCGAGACATTGAAGTAGTTCTGTGATGATTTTCTCTTTGAACCGGGTAATAGAAGATATCAAATTGTAGTACTGCTTTTTGAATAGATGAAATTCCTGATCGTAGTCCTTGAGAGTGTTTTCTAGCACACGCTCAGAAGCTCGATAAGTAAGCTTGCTTAAGCGATTTGTTTTGACCAATTCAATTGCCTTTGCCTGCTTCGGCTGACGCTTCTTATGACTATCGTAGGAAAGAGGATTGACGACAACATCATGACTATGAATCTGATCTCGTACCCTCATTATTCAGGTTTTATCCTCGTCATCGTGATCAACAGATCGATAGCTGATAAAGCAACGTCATTTGCAATGTTTGGCTTTGATCTTAGTGAGTTCCTGCTTGCGGTTCGTACTTCCGTCTTTGCTAGCATGATCATCGAGCTTTCGATAATTTTTGGTATCGGCCTTGTGATGTATGCATGGATAGTTCCTTCTGCCTACTTCGCAGGATCCGGTGACTATCTGAAACCTCTGGCTGAAAGCGTAGTTTTGTAGTCTTTCATATGCCTCACTAGGTATGTCGAAAAGCTCGTCGTCAGCAGGAGGTTCTAGGTGGGCCGGGGGTATCCTATCGATTGCCCGCTGGATGATGGGTATGAGGCTAGGGTCCAGATTGGGGTGGGGTTGCCATACGGTAGGCATGACGACGGCGACGTGGATGTAGATAGGTAGGTAGATAGGTAGATAGGTAGATAGGTAGGTAGATAGGTAGATAGGTAGGTAGATGGGTAGATAGGTAGGTAGGTAGGTAGATAGGTAGGTAGGTAGGTAGATAGGTAGGTAGGTAGAGCGTAGTTGTTTGGGGGGAAGGTTGGTGAAGCTCGGAAGGTGGGCGAAGCTCGGAAGTCATACTGAATGAGCGGTGTGATAGGTAATCAGTTTATGGTGGGGAATCTACATGTATTTGGTAGCAAGCTACACCTAAATGGAAGTAGATCCCGTGCTTAGTAAAAGTGACGCTGCCCGCAATGTGCGCCGATAAGTTGCGCCCCCAAGACCTCCCGACAGCCGAGACAGCGGACGACCAGCTTCGCATAGTCATTGACGCAAGAGAAAAGGTCGTGAAGAGCCGGAGATCAGAATTACCATATTGCGAAGTCGCCAGCTTCAGACCTGAATTTGACTGTTTTCATACATCGTTTTCCCAACAAAAATTCAACCCAATCTTTATGATGCTTCGCCTTGCTTCTCTGAGATGGAAAGGAGATAACCATAGCAGCCATTGCACAAGGGTTTGTCCCGTTCGTCCTTATCGTAACCGACTAGCTTTGATGTTTTTTCAATGCCGCAGCGACTGCAAATGAATGTTGCGCGCTTGACAAGTCGATGCAAGCCCAAAGAGCCACGTTGAGGGTAAAGTTTTTCCACCTCACCCAATGACGTCATTGGCTCTTGAGTATTCTAGTCGATGAGGAGTCAGTCATTTCTCTGAAATCGAGATAGTCCAGAGACAAATACGAGGCTACCGACCATGCTGTCGTTCAATAAAAGAGGGAGAGAAGAATATCAAGGGATGGTTTTTCGTTTAGGCCTGGTTTTGAGAGCGGAACTTCGCCAGCGCAACGATCAATGTTACGTTTCCCCGTGTTACGGTCACTTTGGAGATTGGGATATATGATCAGGATGCCCGGTCAAGTCTGCGCCATAGAAAATTGTGGAAAAGCGTGTAAGTGATTTGACCGGTGGAAAAGTATGACCTTTGATGTTTTGTCGAAGACTGGGACAATTTGGGCTCATAGAATATATATTCGTACCCCGCACTTTCGCTCATTCTTCGCTTACGAGTGTCCTCCACCCGACCTGCATCCTCGTCAAACCGGGGTTTGAAAATGCCATCGACTTCAACTACCCAGCTTCCAACTGGCAATCTAGGCCTCTTTCCTTCCTCTACATATAATGGAATCATCCCTTAGATGGCTTAACCTCATATACTTTTGGAAGGCATCTGCACGTGAATGCCGGAGCTGCTATACACAAGCTACGAAAACTACTATTCGCAAGATGGCACGGATGGCTACCGTATCTGTCTCATTATACGCCATCTAGATTGACTTACGAGACACCTCAAGCATGAACTACCGCTTACCTTGGTACCTGGACCAATCTTCAGCTTCCTGCACCCGCCTCGCAATTTTGCAATATCTGTGCTGCAGCAAGGTAACGGTGAGATTTCAAAAGGGTAAGCGTATAGGTCTTTATGGGCTTGCTAAACTCCCCCACTTTCTGCATAGCAATCTAATCGCTATACAAGGATATAGGCTACCTGCCGCTCATATTGGCCTTTGTTGAAGCATAAGGTCACCGCGAAATGCACACGAGTACACAACCAAGAACGCTCTCCATTCATTTTCAGCAGGACAACCAGACCTGCTCATGACGGCTCTTTTGAAGAACCAGCAGAGTTGTATAGTGCAACGACGATGGCAGGCATAAGTGTGTATCTGCCGTCTCCAGGAACAAAACTCTGCGTATTTCATGGCCTGAAGACTGCTTCTATCAGAGATACCGAGCTTCTTTCTGGTGTTCGTGTTCCGCGAAACTCATATCTTGGATCGACATGAGCGAAAAGCTTCTCCCAGTCGCTAGTTGTACGCTCCAGTGAATTCCAGCCTGTGGCTTGTATCATGTCTAAATTTCTTCAAGGCAAATGAGTGACTGTCTTGAAAGAACGGCAACAGGGGAGAACTCACCGGCCCTGTTTCTGCGACCAAAGTGTAGTTGCCATTTCTGGAATGAGGAATTCATATATCACCACTCGGGAGCCTTCCTTCATTGCCGGGAGCAGATTCCTCAAAATCTGGGTGCAGTAATTGTCCGACCAGTTATGCAAGATGAAGCGAAAGAAATACACATCTGCTTCCTTCACGGGTTGAGGTGTGAAAAAGTCATGTGGCATAAACGTGATACGTTCTTTGAGTTCTTCTGGGAGAAGGCTTTCTCCTTCTTTGACCGTGCCTGGCAAATCTTGTACGATGAGGTGCAGATGATTAGTTGCGCCAGCGAGAGCTCGACTGACACCGCCGTGGCCTCCTCCGATGTCAACTACCGTACTTCCCGCTTTATCTAATGCAGACCAGTCGTAGCCATTTATCAGATGATTGATATCGTACAGTGAACCACGGGTCATGAAACGCATACCACCTCCGAATCTACGAGATCGCTCAGCTGTCTTGGCGAGTTCGAGGTAGAATGGATCGGTGGTGTTGTTCTCCAAATTGAAACCAGTTTCATTTGGTTCGCCGGATCCTGGCCATTTCTTGAATGCCTCGACAACTTTGGTAGAGGCAGGAGCAAGGTCTTCGAGTAAGAATCCAACTGTGTCCATGGCCTCAGGATCTTCTCGAAGTAACCGGGAGGCAGCAGTGTGTTTCACATAGCCAATCCGCGGTTCCGCAAATACCCTATTAATCATGGCATGCTGGATGAAACGGCGGAGAATAACCTCATCAAGGCCACTTGCGCGGGAGATTTCTGCGTACGAGACTTCACCTTCTACAGGTACATATCTAGGAATATTGTAATGGTATACAAATCGGAGGCTTAAGAGATCGTTGAACTTGGAATGATCAGACCAATATTTCGCTGTCACATGCATGAACGCATACTCACCAGGAACAATACTTCCATCAATAGGCCCACTGGCCCGTGGACGAGTTGTTTAAATTCCTGAGTTGAATCCACCAGTGCCTTGCGACAATCCTCGATATCATCAGGAAGATCAGAAAGTGTATTATTTGCGAAAGACGTAAATGGTAAACCCTTGGAGGAAGTGTGTCCGTCGAGTCGTTTGGCGTCGGCAAGTATACCCTCAGCAATTTCGGTCAGGGATGGCATTTCCGGCGATTAGCGATCAGCAGGTCTCGGGGGCTGTGGCTGCAGCCAATATGGAACGTGGCCTTTCCGTAATACTTATAATAGATGAGCTGAACTCTGGTGTGCCACACAACTGGTTGCGATCTGCTTCAGTGCGGACCCGAGTACAATGGGCGATATCCAGCGTATGAAATGAAACAGGTTAGGCGGTTCAGATCTAGGCCCTGCCTATGCTAATGCACTGCAATGCATCCAACCTAATGTACGGTTCCTCCTCCACGTGGAAAATGTCCCTTCTCGCATATCAGGTACGAACTTCTGCAGACTTGGCCTACACATTGCCGATCCTGTCGACAAGGCTACAGAGAATCTCTTCCAACGCATCTGAACAGCACTTAGAAGAGCGATCAAACTTTGAATCTGCCTAGCTCGCAGGGCCCGTCTGACAGCGTATGGCACATTATGTTTACGAATAAAGTTGAGAAGAGAATCAAACCATCGTACAACAAGCCTACGCCGTGATCCAAGAACATGAGGTTTCCGCGCCGTTCACACCATGCTAAAGCAGCCTCCAATTTCGCCCAAGAAGACCCGAGTCTGCACAACCATATTGATTCTCGCGTGCCTCGAGTCTGGCGTGAAGGAGCCCAGAGATATTCAAATATGCCTTCGTCCTCATTCTCTTAAATGTATTTCATCCATCTGGCTCGTTCAGCCCACAGCCACACATTCGTTCTTCAAGGGCAGCTGCGGTCTTTCTTTGCAATCCACATTAGCTTTGCCTAGTTCCCCCTCCACTGTCACTCATTCATTCAAAAGGCAGCGATCACCTCGAAACTTCCTTTACATTCGTTCTTACATTTATATTTTTATCCAAACATAACAGAGTTCATCCCCAGAAGAACAACAATTTTTTCGCGAAATGTTCGTTTTAATTAGGGTCGCGTGCCTCTTGGTGGCTTCTGCTACGTTTGTACTGTCAGCACCTACTCCTGCATCTGAAAACCATCTTGCGGCTCGACGTCTATTGGGCACTTCTTTTGGGCTTCCTGGGAACAAGACCTTTGATTATGTCGTAGTTGGGGGAGGTACTGCTGGTCTAGCGATCGCTACAAGGCTTGCAGAGGACGCCTCAAAACAGGTTGCTGTTATTGAAGCCGGTAGCTTCTACGAGATTGGCAACAGCAATCTCAGCCAGATCCCCGTCTATGGCCCTGCGTTTAGTGGGAAGTCACCTCAAGATATCGCTCCTTTGGTAGATTGGGCTTTCCTTACGACACCGCAGAAGGTAATCTGGAAGCATTTGGCCTGTAAATGTTCTGCGACTGATCCTGCTTTAGGGCTTTGACAGCCAACCTGTTCACTACGCGCGGGGGAAATGCCTTGGTGGAAGTTCCGCTAGAAACTATCTGTCGTATCAAAGACCTACCAAACAATCGCTGCAGCAATGGGCCGATGCTGTCGGCGACCAAAGCTACACCTGGGACTCCTTCCTGCCCTATTTTGAACAGAGTTTGCACTTTACCGAACCAGATACTAGTACACGACCTGCCAATGCAACGCCAGAGTATGACCCAACGAAAGTCGGCACCGGGAAGGGGCCTCTCTCAGTCACATTTGGTCATTACGCTCAAGCCTTCTCTTCGTGGGCACGACTTGCAATGCAGCAGGTTGGCATTAATTCTACCAAAGGGTTCACGAGTGGCAGTATTCTTGGGTCGTCTTATCAGCTCTTGACTATCGACCCTAAGCAGATGACGAGGGACTCTTCAGAGACAAGCTTTCTGCAGAAGAATGGGCTTCACAGGTCCAACCTGATTGTTTATCAATCGACCCTAGCCAAGCGGATTATTTTCGACGATAGTAAGACAGCCACCGGAGTCGAGATTGATATCGGCGAGCATGGCGGCGTTACTTTTGTTCTTTCGGCAACTAAAGAGGTCATCGTATCTGCTGGCGCATTTCAATCTCCCCAGCTCCTCATGGTCTCCGGTGTTGGCCCAGCAGCAACGCTGCAAAAGCACAATATCCCCGTCGTTGCAGACCGGCCTGGCGTGGGTCAGAACATGTGGGATCATGTTCTTGGGGGCCCTTCCTACCGCGTCGGTGTCCTGACGACGTCCGCCCTCGGCAACGCCCAGTACGCCGCCCAGGCAGCCCTGCAATTCAATAGCGACCACCCATCAGGTATGCTGACCGACAGCGGCGCCGATATCCTTGGTAGGTCTCATTCCGACCACCTTCCCCCTCAACGAATAATTATACCTAACTCACTTCTTACACCAAGCTTTTGAAAAAATCCCCAATTCTCTACGTTCGAATTTCTCCTCTACAACCCGCGCCGACCTCGCCACCTTCCCGCCCGACTGGCCGGAACTCGAATACATCCCCACATCCGCCTACTACGGCTACCAACAGAACTACATCTTCGAAGCGCCCAACGACGGCTACAACTACGCCACCATAGCCACCGTCTTAGTCGCCCCTCTTTCTCGCGGAACCGTCGACATCACCTCCGCTAACATGGCCGACGCCCCCCTCATTAACCCCAATTGGCTCACCCACCCCACCGACCAGGCTGTCGCTGTCGCCGGCTACAAGCGCGCTAGACAAATTTTCGAGACGAGCGCCATGAAACTTATCCTACTGGGCGCCGAGTACTTTCCAGGGCCAGGTCTGGGTGTCAAAAGCGACGCGGAGATTTTGGCGTTTGTCAGGAAGAGCTTCAGTACGGTGTTTCATGCAAGTTGTACGTGTAAGATGGGGAAGCGGGGGGATGCGATGGCGGTGGTGGATGCGAATGCGAAGGTGATAGGGGTCAAGGGGCTGAGGATCGTGGATGCGTCGAGTTTTCCGTTGCTGCCGCCCGGGCATCCGGTCGCTGTTGTCTGTGAGTACCCTTGATTTTTGATTCATTTTGGCTATTGAAAGAGGGAGTGTGATACTGATGTTGGACAGATGCGCTGGCAGAGAAGATCGCCGATGACATTAAGAAGGGATCATGAAGGCTTGGACTTGCTTGCTTCAGAGGTTTGTAACTTGTATACTTTATTTTGCTGGTGGGCATCTCCTTTTGGGTGAACGTATGTATTCCTTCCTTTGGAGTTGGCGTCTCTTATTGATCATTGCAAAGGATGATGTCGCATGTTCTTATGAAGGAGATGTATGCCGAACTGTGTTCTCGTGGACGATGAAGACGACGACTTCTTTCCAGTCATGTCTCCTCAGCGCCACGTTTTTGGCTGGTTGCTTTCTTGACATTTGTAACAATACTCAACAGGCGCTTTGGGGTTTTCTATTGTACCTTCTATTCGTATATGTAAAGGTTTCCACTCTAGTCTTACATCGACAGACATGGCCTCTGAAAGCCAGCACGCTCAAAGTCAAGGGCGGAGAAAGAACGCTCTTGATATTTCCTTTCGCCGCTACCACATCCCTACTGCAGTTCCTCCTTTCGTTCGCCCCGCTCATACCATCTCAAATATTAGCAGCCACCCCCGGCTGAATCGTCTCCAATTTCTCATTCAGCTCTTCCCACACCCTCATCTGCGTCTCCGCACCCTTCTTTGACAGCGTAAAGTCCGATACCTTGGCGACCTTGCAATCACTCAAATATTCACCATGCGACTGCCTCCCTTTGCCGACCGCATCAACCAATGCTCTCGAGCCCTCCTCGGCCGTCCTCCCCATCACCTTTACCTGCACTCTGTACGCGGCGGGAGGATCGCGAACGAGCTCTGAGGCGCAGAAGCCCGGGTTGATGAGGTTGAGGGTGACGGCTGGTTTGGAGGAGGCGGATATGGCGGCGGCGAGGGCGCGAGCGTAGAGGATTTCGAGGAGTTTGCTGTCGAAGTAGCTGATGTTGAGAATTCTCCGTTAGTGATGGGGGCGAGGAAGGGGTGTAATGATGGTAATGGGGAGATACCGCGTGTTCATTTTGGCCGTGGTGCTGCTTCTGTCGCTCATGGCTTCGAAAATCTTAGGGCTACTTTTCGCGGAAAGGTTTGTGAAGTGGTGGACTGAGGAGCTGACGATGGAGATGCGCGGGGTTGTGTTGAATTGTCGGGCTGTTTCGTGGAGCTTGGGGAGGAGGAGGAGAGCGAGTAGGAAGGTGGAAACGACGTTTGTTGTTATGGTTGACCTTGGAGACGATCATTGGTGTTTGCTCGGTTTCATATGTAGAGCCTTGAATACTCACTCATTGTCCTCGAATAGTACGAATTCATGTGTCGATATGCCCGCATTCTCTATTATAGCATCGAGCCTGTCCAACCCCTCCGCCCTGTGCGCAAACGCCTTGACAGAAGCGTAGCTCGACAGATCCAAATCCCACACTTCTACAACACCTGTCTTGGCTGTTTCTTTCTCAATGTACCTTTGTGCCTCTTCGCCTTTTGAAACAGTCCTAACCGCCAATATAACTTTCGAAGCACCAAGGCGGACAAGGTATTTCGCGGCCTCGCGACCGAGACCAGTATTGGACCCTGTGACGATGATTGTTTGGCCAGAGAAGGATTTTGATGGCACGGGAAGCTTGACAAAGAACTGGCTGTAGAGAAGAGAGAGACCAGCGCGGGGCCCCATGACAATAGCCGTGAATCGCAATGAGGAACGGCTAAGAAGGTGTCTGAGGAATGTAATAGATCGAGAGCGATTGCTGTTCGAAGGAGTTTTAGTACTTTAGGAACGGGATAACGATGAGGGGAAAAAGAAGTAAGAACGCGATCAGGTATTGAAGAATGCTATAGCTCTGCCTATTAGAGAGTTATGCATATTCCATGGTTGTGAACAACAGGAACAAGCATCTAAGCGATTGGAGACATCTCACAGACCCGAGTTGTTCTGAATGCGGCATGGGAGCTTTACGCCTGTGTGCATTAGCAAATATCTCTGTAGGTCTAGAGAGCGGTTTTCTGCTCTCCACGCACTATCGCAGTGATGGTTCATGAAATAGCGGTCCCCTGCTTGCAGGAGACTTTGTTAGAGCCTGTGTTTATGCTGGTTTGACTTGAGGACCTGAGTATGCATAGTGTATACTATGCTATCGACAGGGTTATAGCATCCACAGCGACTCACATCTCCCTGAGATCGTAACATGTATCTGCTGTTCTCTCTCATTAGCCTCAATTCTTAGCCAAAGAGAAGTTCTTCCTCAGGGCGTGCGATCATACCTTTGCAGTCCTTGCCTCAGGACAGCAGATGGAACCTAGCCCCTTTGGGTTAGCTCCTTGCTTACTACGGCTCAGACGTGTAACCCGTAGGCTGCGGAGTCATCCAGAGGGTACCTAACCCAAAGGGGCTTAGGGGAAGTGGTTAACCCGAAGGGGCTTAGCCACGGAAACACGTCTGAGTCCTGAGGCAATGCAGTCCACGAAAACGAGTGTCGCCCCCAACCGCAACCGCGGCGTTCACCAGGGCCAAGATCAACCTACAATCTACGGATAGCATCAATGCCCAGACGGTGTGCGAGTCAATCGAACATAATGCAGCTCACAATCCCAAACACATCTTCTGTGTTCAAGCCAAAAAGCAGGGACAAAGCGCTGCTTTCCCCGACCTAGTCTACATATCTCACCTGCAATTGAGGCAGGCTATAGTGCAGTGCTCAAAGTGGCTTGTGAACACTGTGCCAGAGCTGAAGCTGCCCCACCAAAGCAATGAAGTCATCGCCCCTAAGGGTCCGCCTGTGGCTCTTTTCGTTGAAAGCGATGTTGGGCTTCTATTCCACATGTTGTCGTTGATGAGCTTAGGTGTTCCTGTTCGCCGTCATCTCCCCAAGAGCTTCCAGGTTGTTTGAGCTAATAATTAGGAGGTACTTCTGCTGTCTGCTAGACTGAGCCCAACTGCCATTCACCATCTATTGGCGAAGACTGCCGCCTGCGCCATCGTTGCGTCGCCCAAGCTGCAAAATACTGCAAGGAAGGGCTATCACTCTTCTCGACGATAGATTCCGTCCCTGTTCTCTACTCGCAAGCTCCTTATGATTATTTCCTTAATCCACACGCCAATTGCAAAAGCATCCATGGCAGCATTTGCAGACCAGGCTACTATATCAGTGAGAGTGATTGTAATGTCTTGATATTACATTCCTCTGGGACCACGGGGTTGCCGAAGCCAATATACCATTCGCATAAGTACCTATTGTGTTTCACAGCATGCCATGACTTTTCCAGCGATGAAGAAGCTCTGGGCCTAAATCTGTCGACTCTCCCTCTTTATCATGTTAGATTCCGTTTCTTAGTAGCATAATCAATCGCTGATACGCTGACTTAGGGCTTTGGATTGGTTACCCCAGCTCTCGCGCTTGGTGTTGGGAAGACATTCTGCATTCCGCCTCCATCTGTTGTTCCCACAGGTGCCTTCATTATAGACCTGTTGAAGGTTTCAAATGCGCGGTCTCTCATGTCCGTCCCATCCATCCTCGAAGAAATTTCACTACTTCCCGCCGGTAAAGGAATTGACACATTGGCACCTCTTCTTTTCGTTGCTTTCGGTGGTGGGCCGCTGAAGCCAATGGTTGGAGAAAAACTCGCGGCTGGAGGCGTGAAAATGTTGAATCATTTCGGTAGCACTGAGAGTGGACCTCTTGCCTCCGTATTCTCGCCTAAGCCTGACTACGACTGGCACTATTTTAGATTGAGAAAAGATATGGATCTACAAATTCTACCGGCCCCACTAGTGGAAGATGGTGTGCAGCGTTATACTTTGATCACGCATCCATTCGGTTGGAAAACTGCCTTCACGCTTCAAGACCAACTGATCTGCAACCCTCGGAATCCAAGCTCTGATTTTAGCGCTATTGGTCGCAACGACGACCTAATCGTGCTTGCTACAGGAGAGAAAATTACTCCGAGGATTCTTGAGACTATGCTCTTCGAAAGCGAGCTGGTCACTACTGCTATCGCCTTTGGTGACGGCCAATTTGAGCCAGGTGTTGTTATCCAGCCCTCGTCGTTCCTGACCTTGACTGCACACGAGGAATTCAAATCATCCATTTGGTCTATCATCGTCGAAGCTGGAGGCCGCATGGACGCTCATGCCCGTGTATCATCGAAGGATGCCATCATCGTTGTTCCATTTGATACAACTCTCCCAAGATCAGATAAGGGGTCTATAATGAGGAAGGAGGTCTACAAAATGTTTGAGTCGGAAATCGCAGAAGCCTATCGAAATTTGGAGAACAGCATCTCTGATAATGCTACTTACTCTTTGAGCCTGGTTAACCTCGAGGCGGATCTTAAGAGTGTGATCCAACATAACCTCACTTGGAGAGTTCCTGCCGAGCAATGGACACTCGATGACGATTTTTTCGAACTGGGGATGGATTCTCTACAGGCTGTACAACTCCGCCGCCTTCTTGTTTCGTTGCTGCCACGATCTGCCACAGCGAAGCCAGCCACGGATAGGATAAGTCGTGATTTTGTCTATCGGTATCCCTCCATTACCCAATTAGCCAACGCTCTAAAAGCTTCGGCGGACCTGCCTATGCAAGACAGCTTGATCGGCGAGTTTGCGGACATGTTTTCCATTAAGAGAGCAGTAGGGACTCCTAGTAAACCAGAGCAAGGCTCGGTGATACTACTCACTGGCGGTACTGGCAGCCTAGGAAGCCACGTCCTCGCTCATTTGGCAAATCTGCCGGGCGTCACTCGTGTTATCTGTCTCAATCGTCACAATTCAAATGCGGATGCCTTCGCACGGCAATTGGAAGCGATTCGGTCGAAATGCATCGCCATCGGCGAGGAAGCGTGGTCTAAGATCGAGGTTCTTCAATCTAATGCGGCCTTACCTTTTTTGGGCCTGACAGAGGCCGAGAATGCGCATGTTCGCGGGCGAGTGACACATATCTTCCACAATGCTTGGCCGATGGATTTCAACATGAAGCTACCGTCATTTAAGCTTCAGTTTCAGATACTTCAAAACCTACTCAACTTAGCAAGGGAGGCACATCTCGTTCATCCATTGATCAGGCCTAGACTTCTCTTTGTGTCTTCAATTTCAGTGGTCGGGCGGTACCCACTTGTACGAGGGGGAGCAGATCGTTCCGGAGATATCAGTAATAGACGGCGAGAAATGTACCAATCAAATAGGTTATGCACAGGCGAAGCTTGTATGTGAAAAGATGTTGGAGAAAGCCAAGCAAGAATTTGCCGACGAACTTGAAGTGGCTTATGTCCGTGTTGGTCAAATGTCTGGATCTAAAAAGAATGGATATTGGAACATTGATGAACATCTGCCAGCAATGTTCAAATCATCTCAAGCGGTCGGAAGCCTACCATGCTTAGAAGGGGTAATATCAATCTACTTATTCCTCCGGAGAACATTCCTGTGATTGTGCTAATTACTTGACAGACACTCTCCTGGCTCCCAGTGGATTCCGCCGCAGAAGTACTTTCAGAGATCCTTCTGAGCAGTGGTCCAGCCAAATTGGTTTATCATCTCGAGAACCCAATCAGGCAGTCATGGCACGATGCTTTGGTCGCCATAGCCCCGAAGCTGAACATTCCCAAGGCTGGTTTTATTCCATTCGACAGCTGGCTAGACAAAGTGCGTACGTTTCATGATGACCCCAACGATGCGGCTCCTGCAAAGAAGCTTGCAGATTTCTTCCAAATAGAATTTAAACACATGGCCTGCGGTAGCATCATATTGGATACAAAACATACGAGAGACATCTCACCAACGCTGCGAAGCAGCGGCGAGGTAAATCGTGAATTACTTCAATTATATATTCACCACTGGAGAAGTATTGGATACGTTGATTAACATGTCATTATACCGAAGTTTTGATAAAGACATTGTTCACCGCCTCTTTTTTTGCCATGTTTTTGCTTTCAAGGTCTTAATGGCCCTTTGTGGGCATCTATTAGTGCTGGCAATATAACGAGAAATGCACAGTTCCCAGTTCTGGGTAATTGCGGGTCAGTTTGATTGTCCGACCTCACTGTTTGGACAATATTTCTCATCTGTCTGGGTTGTCAGACGATTGCAGTCGTGTGTCTGTGCCTTTGGGCGTTCCTGTAAGGGCCATTAGACGAGGGACCCGAGTCGTGGCACACTACAAGGGCTCGTCGCTAAGGTAATTCTCCGAAATTGATCTTTGATTTGTTATCGTTCCCAAACCTTGAACCAACCATTAGGGAGTGAATTCAGTTGGAATAGAGGCCATGGCCGGAAGTATGGCAAGTAGAAATGATTTTCCACGAATAAAGCCTTGAAGGCAAAGTGACCAGACTAGAGAATAAGGTATCGATACGCGAGCATCCAGGCATGACCAAGAAGACCTTACTGCCAGGGTTATCTGCAGGCATGCACAGCTACGTTCGTACTCGCTGCAGCCAGGACCCGACTTCAAAGAGAATCCAGCCCGGGGCCTTGGGGTTGGACCCACATTGCATTTATAACAGCAAGCTAATGCAGAAGTGACCTGAGTGCACGAGGCAGTCAAGGACCCGAATCGAAGGATTATAGATTGCTCCTACAGCTTCGGCTTACTATCTATGGAAGGAGGTTCACCCTACAGCAGCCAATCTTTATAGTTTGGGAGACTCAGGTACGAGTTCAACATAACGGCTCCGGAACTAGTCTATTCAACCATTCTAGAAGCGGAGCATATTTTTCTACCATTAACTATGGCAAAGACGCTTCCGTCGCTTCTCGTTTTTGGGCCTCAGACAACCTGGCCTACCTCTGAATACCTTTTTCAACTTAGGGCTGTCTTGCTACTCGAGCCTCGGCTTCGGACCTTTCTCATCGCTATCAAGGCGCTACCAGAGCTATGGCAGGCTTTGGTAGATCACGATTCAGCCCTGGCTGCGGTACCAGGAGATGAATGCCTTAAAAATCTGAGGGAATGGATCGATCACGGAGAGCTCTCTTTGACCTCTGATGTGCCCCCGAATGTCTTATTGATGCCCTTTACCATTATCATACACATCATTCAGTACTTTCATTACATAGGAAGCAACGATGGCCCATCGCAAACCGAAGTTTTGGATAACATCAAGCTTGGGGGCGTGCAAGGCTTCTGTACTGGTATTCTTACTGCAATTGCTGTGGCCTGCTCAAAGAACGAAGAGGATATCAATGCATTCGGTGCGGTAGCGTTACGATTGGCGCTATGCATCGGAGCGTATGTTGATCTGGACGGAGCTTTCGCTGATGAAGCACATGTGACATCTTCCCTTGCGGTTCGCTGGAGGTCAGAAGCGGGCCATGATAGAATTTTGGAAACTTTGAAGAGCTATCCAGAGGTAAGTTCAACACAGAGGTTCCCTTTTGTGTAGTCGACCAACTCAAGTAACCATAGTCATATATCTCCGTAATTCGAGATTCAACAGATGTAAATATTACGGCCCCCAAGACTGCTGTGACTTCTCTCGCCCAACACCTGTCGGTGCAGGGAATGACGGTGAAGTCCACGGGTTTGGAAGGTCGCTATCATTCCATCATACACGAAGGAGCATTCACGAAGATTCTCGGGTTATGCAGCTCTAGACATGACCTGGAATTTCCTGCCGCCGATAAGCTTATAGTCCCTGTACGATCCAATGCCAGTTCACAGACCATAACCGAAGGCCTTCTACATCAGCATGCTCTTCGTGACATAATGATTGACCTCGCAAATTGGCATCTCACAATTTCGGCGGCGGTTTCACCACTTATTCAAATGAAAGGCCCACTGGTCATGTCTTTTGGATTAGTGGATTCTATTCCTTCTTCGATCGTACGGGAGTCGGGACTCAAAGTCAGCAAGTTCAAATCGTCAAAACTCTTCCCTAGCAGGCTGGTTGACTCCGAATTCTCGAAGTCTTTTGGAACATCGAGCTCGCCGCTGTCCGCCCACGAGGACTGCCGATATCCCGACCATGCCATTGCGGTTATAGGCATGGCATGTAAGTTCCCGGGTGCCGACAACCTCGACGAGTTCTGGCAACTATTGACTTCCGGGACTTCGATGCTTCAGCAGATGCCAGCCGAAAGATTTCCTACAGAGGGTCTTCGTCGGTCGCAAGATGGCAAACTTCGCTTTTGGGGTAATTTTGTGCGCGATATTGATGTGTTCGATCATCGGTTCTTCAAGAAGTCCTCTCGTGAGGCAGCTACGATGGATCCACAGCAGCGTCTTCTGCTACAGGTCGCTTATGAAGCTATGGAGTCGTCTGGATACTTTGGCAATCTGTCAGCTTCTACTCCGAACGATATTGGGTGCTATTTAGGAGTTTGCGCAAACGATTACAATGATAATGTTGCTTCACATCCTCCAAATGCTTTTTCATCCCTGGGCACTCTGCGAGCGTTTCTCAGCGGCAAGATAAGTCACTACTTTGGATGGAAGGGACCCTCAGTAACATACGATACTGCTTGCTCCTCTTCCGCTGTTGCAATCCACTCCGCATGCAAGGCTATTGAGTCTGGAGAATGCTCCCAGGCTGTAGCCGGCGGCGTAAGTCTTTACACAAGCCCCAATTTCTATCAGAATCTTGCAGCCGCTTCCTTTCTAAGCCCAACCGGCGCAACCAAGCCATTTGACGCCAATGCTGATGGTTATTGCCGAGGCGAAGGTGTGGGATTAGTCGTCTTGAAGAAGTTGTCCGCTGCTCTTACAGATGGAGACACTGTTCTAGGCGTTATCACTGGATCGGCAGTCAATCAAAATAGCAATTCTACCCCTATCACTGTACCACACTCACCATCCCAAGTTGAATTGTATCAAAAAGTTTGCTTTCTCTCTTGCATTGATCCTCTGAACGTATCCTTCGTTGAGGCCCACGGTACTGGAACACCCGTTGGCGACCCTATTGAATTCGAGAGTATCCGTCAGGTCTTTGGTTCCGTCAATCGTACCAAATCACTGCATGTTGCTTCGGTGAAGGGCAACATCGGGCACCTCGAGGGAGCTTCCGGAGTCGCCGCACTTATCAAGACTTTGCTTATGATGCAGAATAAGACGATTCCGGTACAGGCTAGCTTTTCTTCCTTGAATCCTAAGATCCCTGCATTAGAGCCAGATCGAATGGCGATTCCATTGTACACTCAGCAGTGGGATACAGATCGTCAAGTGGCATGCATCAATAACTACGGGGCGGCGGGAAGCAATGCTGCCATGATTGTGTGTCAACCACCAGGCGCAGCTTCGCGTAGCTGTGACACAGGCAGCCAAATCCTGTCGCTGTCCAAATATCCTATCTTCATCTCCGCAAACTCTACTGCAAGTTTAGTGGCGTACTGTAAAACACTCCAGACACTTATCCAGTCCTCATCAGCTCAGAAAAATCTGCTATCTACGTTAGCATTCAATCTGGCCGATAAACAAAACCGCTCGCTCTCCCATGTTTTTGCAACCACTGTTTCTCAACCAATCGATCTAAGCAATCAGCTTGCTGCAGTGACATCAGGGACTCTGCAGCCACAAGTCAATACTAAAGCAAAACCCGTGGTACTCGTTTTTGGTGGTCAAGTCAGTAATGCTATTGGCCTCAACAAGAACCTTTACGACACTTCGATTCTTCTGCGCTCCCACCTTGATCACTGTGACTCCGTACTTCGATCTATTGGCTTAAGTGGATTGTATCCTGAAGTCTTTCAAACCGAACCTGTGAAGGACATAGTCAAGCTTCACTGTGCACTTTTTTCGGTTCAATACTCCTGCTCAAAATCATGGGTCGATTCTGGCTTGCAGATCAGTGCTCTTGTTGGTCATAGCTTCGGTCAGTTAACAGCACTCTGTATTTCTGGCACTCTATCTTTGGAAGACGGCTTGAAATTGGTCTCCGGCAGGGCCTCCCTTATGCAGACGCATTGGAGTTCAGAGCGTGGTTCTATGATCTCAATTGAAGCAGATATGAACACGGTTTTGAACCTGATTTCATCAGTCAACACATCTAGCTCCGATTACAAAGTTGAAATCGCCTGCTACAACGGACCGACCAGCCATGTACTTGTTGGGACCAATTCTTCCATCGAGGCTCTCGAGGACGAGCTATCTCAAGGTTCTATCAAGTTCAAGAGACTCAACGTTACCCATGGTTTCCATTCTGCATTTACTGAGCCGCTGCTACCTGCATTGGCAAAGCTTGCAGAAGAACTCGTCTACAATGAGCCGGTGATTCCCCTGGAGACATGCACCAATGATCAAAGCTGCGCGCAAATTGGGCCCCAAATGATAGCAGATCACACTCGGATGCCAGTATACTTTGGACAAGCAATTGGAAGACTCGCAAATCGACTTGGGCCATGTACGTGGCTAGAAGCAGGATCGGGATCTTCGGTCACTGGAATGGTCCGTCGTAGTCTGGATACCTCGATTGTATCCTCGCATTTGTTTCAGACCATCCAATTGAATACTGCCAGTGCGGTAGGATCTTTGGCTGACGCTACTACCAACCTCTGGTCCTGCGGTCACAAATTCCAATTCTGGCTTTTCCATCGCTGTCAAAAGCATGAGTATCCCGCAATCAACCTGCCACCGTATCAATTCGAGAAGTCGCGACATTGGCTTCCGTGGGTAGACACAGCCCAGACCCCTCTTCCAGTGGAATCAACCAAATTGGAGACGGATCATATGCTGCTTTCATTTGTGAGGTTTCGAGACCAGGGACAGCGTGAGGCTGAGTTCTGCGTCGATCCGCGTAGTAAAGAATACAGGCTTTACGTGCTGGGGCATGCGGTACTTGCTGAACCCCTATGTCCTGCACCATTGTATGTAGAGCTAGTGTCTCAGGCTGCCATGGTCTTGAAATCGGAGGCTGGGCAATCCGATTATCTTCCCTGCGTCGAAGAATTGGAAATCAAAGCTCCTCTCGGTATGAACGTGGACCGCGCCGTGACCATCAAAATGACAAGAATCGACAAGGAATTACCTGCCTGGACCTTCGAGTTGACCAGTCAGCTGCATGGAAATGGAGGCAAAGGCAGTCCTTCTTCGCATGCTACGGGGCGAATCACTCTTCATCTAGAAAGCCCTAAAATGGTCATGGACTTTGCCCGTTACGAAGTGTTGATCGGCTACAAACGGTTCGATGACCTAAAATTTGATCCTGAATCAGAGATAATACAAGGCGCCATGGTCTACAAGTCTTTTGCCAAGGTCGTTCAGTACGCAGATTATTATAAAGGCGTAAAAAGCGTTTATGCAAGAAATCGAGAGGTTGCAGGCAACGTCATCCTCCCTGACCACGATCAAAGTGCCTTGAGACATACCGTCACGAAGCCGCTGGCAATTGACAACTTCATTCAAGTAGCAGGGCTGCACGTGAATACGCTCAGCGAGTGTGGCGATAACGAGGTGTACGTCTGCACCAAAGTTCACCACATACAAGCCGGGCCCAAATTCGAATCTTCCGGGTCATGGATCGTCTACTCCAATTTCACCCCGTCAGGAGAAAGAGAAGTTGTCAATGACATTTTTGTTTTTGACACGAAAACCAAGAGCCTAGTCCTGATCGTTCTCGGCGCACGTTTCATGAAGGTGCTTGTCAGCTCATTAACCAAAGTGTTATCTCGTGCCAACACGTCCAATAAATTAGAGACCTCTAGAGCCACCAGTAATACGCCGATCATGCCTGTCCAGGTCATCCCTGACAAAAATCCTGTACTCCTTGCGGCTACCTCCTTCATCGGTGACAATGCCAGGCCTAGCCACAAAGAAATTGCAGCAACAGATCTTGACGCAGATATTCGTAAACTCCTTCATAGAGTCACGGATGTCCCAGTAGATGCTTTCAATGACGACTCGACCTTAGAGGAGCTAGGTATTGACTCGTTGATGATTACTGAAGTGATGAGCGAGATTTGCAAGTTCTTCGAATTCGACATCTCCGCCCCGGATTTTCAGACTTTGCTGGACATCAAATCTTTGCGCGCCTATCTCCTTGCTAGAGGATGCGGTAGTCGCGATGTGCCCGCGATATCATTTTCAAGATCTGATAGTAGCGCCGACTCTTTCAGCTCAACTCCCGCCATCACTGCTGCTACATCTGTCGAGAACCTGCCGGCAATGAACGATAATGTCTTTTCTGAGCTAGCCAAACTTATTACAACTCATCTAGAGACCGAAACCACCATGAGCCGAGGTACTAATCTTGCCAATGAAGGCTTGGACTCTCTACTGAGCATTGAGCTTGCCAACGATATCCAGAAAATCTTTGGTGTCGTGGTTGACATGAGTTTACTGGACGGCGAATCGACTTTTGGCAATTTGTTGGATATGATAACCCCACAGCAAATGTTGGCGGTGCCTCCTGCAAATGTCAAGGTTTTGCCACAACTCCCGGCAGTCTCTCCAATGCCTGTGCTTCCAAAATCATCTCTTTCAGTGTCAACAACTGACCATCCCGCTGCCCTAGGCCATGCACAACAAGCTTTTGAGACCATCAGGTATGACTATGATGTCTTTACGAAGCAGACGGGGTTTGAAGGCTTCTGGAAACAGGTGTATCCTGCACAATCCCGGCTAGTTCTTGCCTATACCGTCGAGGCATTCGCAACTCTTGGGTGCGCCCTTGCATCGCTACGACCTGGCCAGAGGCTGCCTCAGGTTCAATTCCTTCCTAAGCATACCTTACTCGTGAATCAATTACAGAATATATTGACAGATGCGTCGCTGGTAACGTCTGATGCTACTCACTTGGTCCGGTCTGATACACAAATTGATTGTACACCATCTACCACCATGTATCAGCAAATACTTCAAGCCTCTCCTCATCATGCCTCTGAGCACAAGCTCTTACACATCACTGGTTCTAAACTAGCTAAATGTTTAACGGGTGCCGCCGATCCTCTCCAGCTTTTGTTTCGCAGCAAGGAGAACAAACAACTTCTGGAAGACGTTTACTCCAACGGACCCATGTATGAAGCTATTAACAAGCTTCTACACAGCTTTCTTTCGAAAGCATATGCTAAAAGTATTGAAGGCGGTACATTTCATATCCTGGAACTTGGTGGCGGTACTGGGGGTACCACGAAATACATAGTTGATGCCCTCGCCCGTGAAAACGTTTCTTTCACATATACATTCACTGACATTTCAGGATCTCTGGTCACTGCTGCAAAAAAGAAATTCGCCGGTCGAGATTTTTTGGATTTCCTCACTCTAGACATTGAGAAGGCGCCTCCAGAGCGCTTTCTTAACAAATTTCATACCATCATATCTACGAACTGTATTCATGCCACGCGAGATCTGGTCAAGTCTACTACGAATATACGTCGGATGCTTCGTCCTGACGGCTTCGTTGCACTCGTAGAATTTACAAGAAATATCTTCTGGTTCGACCTCGTTTTCGGTCTTCTGGAAGGCTGGTGGCTCTACGAAGACGCGCGGAAACATGTCTTGGCCGACGAATGGTTTTGGGATAGTAGTATGCGAGAGGCCGGCTTCAAGCACGTCACATGGACCGATGGCAGCTCCGACGAAGCCCGAACTCTTCGCATCATTGCTGGGTTCCCAGCCGAGCCTGAGAGCGATTTGTTCAAGCCAAAGAAGGGGCTACGTAAGCCAAAGGTTGAAACGTTGGTATATAGGCAAGTTGGAAGGACTTCGTTAAGCGCTGATATCTACCTCCCCTCGGAGAGCTCGCAAGCCGAAAAACGGCCAGTTGGTACAGTACCCCCCAATAACCCAACCTCCAAGCACAGCGACTAAGCTTACCCTTGCAAGCACTACTCATCCACGGCGGCGGTCACGTCATGTTTACCCGAAAGGAAGTAAATCTTAAACAGATCAAAATTCTCATCGCCAATGGTTTTCTCCCTGTCAGTGTCGACTACCGTTTCTGTCCCGAGCTCAACATCCTCGATGGACCCATGACAGATGTTTGCGAGGCCCTACGCTGGGTGCGCCATGAGCTACCGTCTGTAGCTCAGAAATTGGCACCCTGGCTGCAGGTCGATTGCGAAAAGGTTGTAGCGGTTGGGTGGTCGACGGGTGGACATTTGGCTATGACCCTTGGCTTCACCGCGCCGCAACGAGGTCTTTCGCCTCCAGAAGCTATTCTAGCCTTCTACTGCCCAACGGATTACGAGGACGACTGTAAGTTCACGTTAAACTTAATTTCCCTAGTTTGTGGCCGAAGCTTACACATTCCGCCATAGGGTGGAAATCCCCCATTTACCCTACCGCCTCGGTCTCCTCGCCCAACGAAGCATATAATCTCTCAGAGGGCATCCAAAATGAACCGGTAACTCTCCCGTTCTCTTCCACTCCACTAACCCTTCACCACCCCTTTCTTCCCTCTCGTCCCCAGTACAATCCTAGCACCAAACAATACCTAACCCCCACAGATCGCAAGCTACTACCCCCCCACCAACAAAAACGTTCCCGGCATGCTAATGTCCCTCTCCGACCCCCGCTGGCGCTTCGTCCTGCATATGAATTGGCGCGCCCAAACCCTCCCCTTCCTCCTCACCGGCCTCCCACACTCCCAACACCCCACCCCTCAAATCCCCATCCTCTCTTATCCGTCCCGTGAGCAAATCGTCTCCATAAGCCCCTACGCGCAAATCCTGCGCGGCGCCTACCGAACCCCGACGTTTTTGATACACGGCAGGCCGGATGATCTGATTCCGTGGCAGCAGAGTATGAGGGTGCATGATGCGCTGCGGGAGAGGGGCGTGAGGGCGGGCATTGAGATTATTGAGGGGGCGAAGCATTTATTTGATACGTTCCCGGATCCAGGGGTTGACACGGAGGAGGCGGTTGGCAGGGGGTATGAGTGGCTTAAGGGGTTTATTTAGGGGTATGTTTGGAGTATGTATGTTCTTTTTATGGGGGGTTGAGGCGAGGGGGTAGAGCTACATATGGCTTTCACTGGTCTCTGACTCTTAATATTTTATTCTGGTAGCAAGCATCACAATAGAGTCGATGCTGCTACACTTGAGCGTTATGACACCTCACAGGATCTCGGTCGTTTCGATATAGATGGCTCTGGAGAAAGCCCTACAAAGTCGAGCCAAATTCGCAATGGTTTCAATGTGTGCTGGTGCAAGTCGATGCGACTGTGCTATGGTTGGACTAGCAGAAAAAGAAACAACCACTTTCAAGTTTCTCTTCCCCTATTTCTTCCTTTCTCGTACATTCCGATTCCATATCCATGCCTTGTTAACTCCAACGCATTTCAACGTGTGCATCAGACCCATTCTCTTCCTGTATAAGTGGTCAAAGGTCTGGCAGCTGTTCCTAGTTGACTATAGGAAATCTTGCACTACATTTTGACAGGGCATTAGTACTAATATGGGAATAGCGTGGTCCTGGAGACTCGATGATAGTCTCGCAATGGTGGTGGTTGGCCAGATCCGTTTGTACTCAGGTTTCTTCTCGGGGCCCAACCTTTATTATGAGGGATCTCCGTCCACGCTTACCACGTGTATTCTTGATGTCGGCCTATGGGCTTAATTGATCGAGTCTCCTTATGGTTCCTTGCCTTCTTGACACCAGTCTTCACTCTTTCCTCACCAAAACCCTTCCGCGTCACTTGAATTCCAAACGAAGTCGTTTTGGATAGCTCAAACTCCATCCGCAATCATGCCCACCGCCAACAAGCCCCCAACCCCTTTCTACGTCCCAACCGTCAACATCGGTCCTTACCTCGCCGACCCCACCTCCCCCGCTGCAGAAAGCATCATCAAAGACATCCGCGCCGCCTGCATCTCCACCGGCTTCTTCCAAATCACCGGCCACGGTATCCCGCGCTCGCTCCAAGACTCCATCTTCCAAGCCGCTGCCGCCTTCTTCGCCCTGCCATTCGAAGAAAAAAAGAAACTCGACGCCAAAACCACCATCGGCCACCGTGGCTACGACGTCCTCGCCTCGCAATCCTACGAAGAAGACGTAATGCCCGACCTCAAAGAAGTCCTTTCCCCCTGCCACCCCATCTACCTTCCCATCTAACCCCCCACAGGGTTTCTACATCGGCGCCTCCCTCCCCCCAACCTCCCCCCTCGTCCTCGCCCGCCGCTTCTTCATGGGCCCCAACGTCTACCCCCCCGCCTCTCTCCTCCCGCCCTCCACCTTCCAGCACCCCGCCGAAACCTACTATGCCGCCATGCACGCCCTCGCCCTGCGCATCCTGGATCTAGTCGCCGCCACCCTCCCCCACGGCCCCCACATCTTCGACGCCTTCATCGCCCCCACCCCCGCCGCCCCGCTCCGCCTGCTGCACTACCCCCCCGCGCAACCGACCGCAAAACGCCAGCTCGGCGCCAGCGCGCACACGGACTTCGGCGCCATCACGCTGCTGCTGCAGGACGAGCACGCCGGGCTCGAGGTGCAGGACCCGGGTTCCGGGGACTGGGCCGGCGTCGCGCCGGACCCGGCGGCGTACGTGGTGAACGTGGGGGATATGCTGCAGATGTGGACGGGCGGGGAGTATCGCAGCAGCGTGCATCGGGTGGTGAACCGCGGGGGGGATCGGTATTCGGTGGTTTTTTTCTTCGATGGCAATTTGGATTGTCGGTTGGGGCGGTTGGGGGCGGAAGCCGGGGGGGAGGCGGTGACGGTGGAGGAGCATATGGTTGAGAGGATGAGGACGTCGTATGGGAAATAGGGTTTTTGGGGGTGGCGGTGGCGGGAGAATTGGAATGTATGGGGGTTTCAAGGTTTCGAGCAAGAGTGGAGGGTTTAGGACGCGCGAAACGATGGGGATTTAATTCTCGTCTCGTAAAAAGGTATTTCACGATGCGTGTGAACCCCTTTTTTCTGTAAAATACCCTCATTTGTGAGGGGGAAAAATAGCTTCACGACTAATGTTGTGCAATTGAAGGGAAATATGTGGGGTGAATGAAGCCTACATATGTATGCATGGGAGGGAGGCTACCTACACGTATTTCTCGATGTAGCATACTGTAGGACGTATGAATGGTTTAGGGGGTTTGTTTTTTTAAAGTACGGGCTGCATTCTGTTGATACACGGTGGAAATATGCTCGATGTTTCGATTTAGCTACACTGGTCTGAGCAAAGGTTCTCTTACATGCATTTTGTGTGCGGGCTCTACTTTACTCTTACTCATGGGCGATTTCCCTCGCAGACTTTGTTTGGGGTCGCTAACTTTCAAGAGTACGGATACCCTCCTTATCTCCCCCGTCTCTTCAATCGAACGTTAAGCCCGGTCTGATTGACAAACCATCGGTTTTCCACCCGCCACTTGTTGCAGTCTGGATCCGCGAACGTTATCTGTGGGGCATTGGAGGATGAGTCAATTCATAATTCCAATCCGTGGCTTTGCGCCAGATGGGATACGTACATCGTACATTCGCAATAATGTCGGAATCAGCTTGTACACCTCCAGATACGAGATATTCTTGCCGAGGCAGGAGCGATGGCCCGCGCCAAACTAAAAAGAGGAGGGAAAAATTCAACTTCCTCGCATCATCGGAATTTCGGAAGTTGGCATGGTTGTACTCACCGTTAGCAGAGACGCCTCCATCTTCCGCCTTTTCTCCTCGCCACACAGCCATCTCTCTGGCCTCCACGCCTCCGAATCCTCCCCAAATACCTCCCGGTCTCGATGCACCACCCACGCACTCATTCCCACCACCGTCCCAGCCCGGAAGTTCTGCCCACAGATCGTAGCTCCCTCGGCCGGCACTAGACGTTCAAATGGTAAGCCGAAAGGAGGGTGTAAGCGGCCAGCTTCTTTGATGCAGGCGTCTAGATAGGGTAAATCGTGCGCGGCTTTCCAGGAGACAGGCTCGTTCGTAGGGGGGAGGGTTGAGAGTTCGGCGAGGAGGCGATCAAGGGTGCTGGGTTGCGAGAGGAGGGAGTGAATGGCTGTGCGGAGGAGAATGGCGGTTGTGTCGCTGCCGGCGGTTATGTTGGAGGTGATCCAGGCTGTGATGGCCCTACGGAGATTGTTAGATGAATTGAATTCAGTTTTGTCACGTGGTGTTTTGGGGCGATTACCAAGGTGGGATAGACGAGTCTTTGGCCCGAGCTTCGAGGAAGCGCGAGAGGAAGTCGCGGCGGTTGGCTGAGGGTTTATCGTCCCTCCCGTTCCCCGAGTCAAGCTGCCGTTCTTGGATCCGGGCAAGGCCGAATCCTACAATCGGATTCATTCTGACAGACCGTAGGCGTTGGAGGACGGGGTTTTTGGTCCAGAGCCAGTCGACCCAGGGAATTTGAGAGATCTACCTCATTATCAGTGTCAACGCTTTTTCCAATTTTCCAAATCCGAAAAGGGCAACTCAACAGGTGAAGCCTTCCAGAAGTAACGCCAAATCGACTCCATCACCCCATCAACATCCTCGGCCTTTTCTAAGAACCCTAAGCGCTGAGAAAATGTAATTTCTCCCATCACGTCAAATGCAAACATCTGTAACCATTTACTCAAGTCACAGACATCTCCTGTCTGTACGAACAACTTATCGAGTTGATCGGAGAATACGCGCATGGTGGAATCTACGTAACATTCAAAAGACACAATGTTACTCATCGAATATATACCTGCAATCGGTTTCTTCAGCATCCGATGCAGGTGTTCATCCTGTGTCGCAAAAATAGTCGGTACGGGTTTCCCCTTTGCGTAGAAAAGGAGCACATGGTAGAAATCAGACTGGTAATTCTGGTCAGGATGTCCATCGTGTCATGAGGGAGTCGAAATAATAAGAGCAACAGGGTGTTCACCTTGGCGAATTTCCCGGTAAAGCTGTAAATATTGGGAATTTCTGCGGGATCTCCCACTGAAACCATGTTCGGGCCAAAGCGGACCAGTCTTCCATATTTTTTATGCAAATTCACATGAATGTCGTGCGCTCGATTGGAGAGAATCCAAGAGACCCGAGAAAGATTTGTGAGTGAGGCGAAGAAAGGGCCTGGGATGTGATGGAGACGGATGTAGGAATGAAGAAACCATATGGAAAGGATAAGAAGAGAGAGGAGAGGAACAAAGATGGCTTTTGGTTGTAGATCGTCAAAGAAGTTGTAGGAAACGCCGGCTAGAGTCATTTTCTGGGTAAAATGTATAGAGGCAAATGCAGTGCATCGAATAACTGGACAATGATTTTACTGGCACAGCATTGTCATTTCTTTTGCGCCCAAACACGCTGGACCCGGCTGTGCTGTCAGCTCATCCCTTCTGGACCCGACATTCGGTTGCTTAGACGGCTCTTGCTATGCAAAGAATCACTTCGGACCCGAGTGAGAATTCTAACACCAGAAAGGAGCGAAAGCTCGGAAAATCGACTCTAATCCACGACCAAGGTCCAGCGTAGCAAAGGTCAATACCTTGAGATCTGATATTGAGATAAACATGCTAGGAACTAATATTCGGAGTGAATCAGTGCGGTTCACTTGGTCCGTTCTATAAGAAAGAAAACACCGACAACCGCAACATTCGGCGGCTCTCTGGGGTCTTTAATCTCTGGATTCATCGAAAACTCGTTGCGGGCCATCAGAAACCTGCGTTGATCGATTGAGAGGGTCTTGTTATGTAGCACTAATGTAGCTAGCCGCACCAAAGGCTCGGTATAGGAGAATGGCTGGACTGAAATTCCTACGAGGGCTCGGGGAGAAGATTTTTTAGGTTAGGTAAACTAGATAGTGGACGTTGCACAGTACCACGCGGCACAGTATCTATTGTTCCCAAGATATGCACAATGTCAGACTCATACTCACAAGGAAGAATAGAACACAGGGCTTAGGACCTTCTTTGACAGATTGAGTCCAGGACGACGTCGGCGCTAGACATCCAGAGGCGAGATTACTGGACGATTCAGGGATCACCTGGTGCCTTGCAGGACAGTAATGGGTGTCGGAAGCAACGAAGTATTATATCTGATCTCTCGAGGGCGGCCGATACAGCCTTTAGGACCTCCCGGCATCATTGCACGCGCTTGATCTGCCATGGTGGAGAACATGATCGGCATCATCGTCTGGGGTAGTTTGGTTCTAGAGCACATTATGCGGGATGAAAGGATCCAAGATATACAGTATGTATTTTTTCAGCGCATCGTTGTTTCTCAGCCTCAGATGGCCTTTTCGTACCAGGTAATTGACAGTGTAACGGTAGTGCTACATAGAACGCTCGGGCTTCACCCACAGGCTGGTTTCAGACCCAATCGGCCTGTTCCAGGTAGTGGCCAGTAATGCCATTGAAATCAAGGCTGGCGCTCGCAGCAACAATGTAGGCAGCTGAGTTGGGCGGTTCGCAGGAGCTCGGTCTATTCCAGTATTCAACAAGGCGTTCAGTCAAGCTGTTCATCACTGACAAATTAATGGCTCGAGGCTGCTCATCGCTGATGGCGGATTCGAAGGGTCAACGATACATGATGTTACTGTACACAGTCAGTCCCACAGATCTCACCGCTCCAGTTCATTGACCTGCAGAATCGCAAGGACCTTCGGATAAGAAAGTCTGTTTTCTTCGCTTATCGTTCTCAATGGGGTCGTCTGCATTCAAGGCAAATTCAGGCGTTTTGGGAACAAGGATAACAGTAATTGTGGAAAGATAATTATAAATTACACCCCACGTTTCTTAAAGCAATTACTGTACTTGGTGCTCCAGGGGGTTAATACGTAGCGTGCGCTACTTTCTCCACGCCGCTCTAACGACTTACTAGAACTATGGCCAGTACGAGTATCTTAACGCTTTTACAAAGACAGTTGATCAATCAATCAAGATGACACTTCCTTTCAGGATGAAGCTTCCTTCGCCTTCTACGCCTATTCTGACGCAATCAACACGAGATTTACGTTTGCAAGTACGTACTTTACAGAACGTCGACTTTCAATAAGTCATTACATCGTTAGAGCGGCGTGAAGAAACTATCGTATTGTTTTCGCACGCTATGTATTAACTAACTCCCTGAAGGACCAAGTAAGGTACCTAGATTCTATTACTGTTTAATACGTCTGACACGCTCGATTTCTATACAATGCATTGCTGATAGGACGCCACATCAATTCCTCTGTCGGTGTTCCAGGAAACGTGGAGCAACAAGTTCATCATCTCGAAAAGGAAAGGCTGACGCCGAGACTAAATCCTCCTCAAGGCTGGCCTGATTATAGGTAACTTTCAATACGTTACATGTTCCACCTTGGCACTTGCTGCAGGGTCCGCAGCCCAAGAATAGGATGGCACCTAAGCTCCCAGGGTCCAGAAACGGTATAGGTCAGGCTGACCCATTTCTCTTGTCTCTTTCTTCAAGGCTCTCCCTGCAGTGACCGAGATAGAAATGAGCTCCACAGCGCGAATTCGAAGGTGGTGGGCAGAGGAAGAAGACCAGATACTTCGGCGTGAGGCGGACTTTCAGTGTATGATTGCAAACTCTACGATCCATTGTCAGAAGAGCTGATGAATATGCCAATTCAGTATCCCAGGGAAACCTCAATGACTGGAATCGGATAGCAGCCAAATTGCCTGGAAGAACAAACAAGGATTGCCGCAAGAGATGGAGTAAAGTATGTGGACATATAAAGAAAGGAGCTTGGAGCAATGCAGAGGATCAACGACTCCGCACTGCTGTGGAGAAAAGCGGATACCGGTAAGCTACACAGAGAAGGTTAAGGGAGACTCACTGGCTAAGCATATGTACTAACTTGCAGTAGTTGGACAAATGTTGCCCAGAGCGTCGAAACTCGCCATGCCGATCGTAGGTGCCCTAACACGAACTAAGATACAGCGACGAGACCGTCCTGACGTCCACTTATAGAATGTGCAAAACGATGGCTTCATTCCCTAGATCCGAGTCTCGATCATAGTGAATGGTTGCCCGAAGATGACGATCGCCTGCTTGAAGCCGTTGGTGTATATGGACGGGTCTGGAAGTCTATTGGCGAAAAGGAATTCCCTGGAAGATCTGCGACAGACATCAAGAACCGGTTAGTGGAAGTTCCTTTTCCTGTTGGTGTGATTCATGACTTATGACTGAAACCAGGTATGTCATCGTGGACCGAAAGCGACGACAGGCACTAGGGCCGTCCAGTCCGCCCACGCCTGGCTCGTCAAAGAATGATGCTATCACTGTGTCCGAGGTGGCCGAGGTTGATATGGATGACTCGGATTTAACCGGAAGTGTGTCAGATCAAGGCTTGGAAGACCTGCAGGACATGGATCTCTCCTTTGGGTTCGACTCGCAATCGCCGTCGACTAATACTACCGCGAGCTATTATACGCCGCCAGGAAAAGATCTCAGTGTCGGTTTCCCTATTCTCCCAGAAGAAATCCAAGGATTCTCGGGCACGCCAAATACTTGGCTTCATCAAACAGAACCGTCGATTCCATGGGACAATAGCATGCCGAACCTAGACAATCCCTGGAATGTGGAACATCTTTTTCCCACGGATAAAAACGCAGTGGACAATACGATCCCTCTTGAACCGCATAAATCTGCATCGAGTCATCGCAGTACTTTGATCCTCGAAGATGTACAGCCCGATACGGTGAGCTGCATCATGAACACTTTGTTCAAGTCGAACACGAAGGTAAAGATGAGGCTGTTTAGCCAGGAATAGAGTATACTAGGGACATTTTCAAGCCTCCTTATCCGATGATGGAAGAACTGTAGAACCGTTGTAGTCATGGCGCGTATACGGAATGCCAGGCTCGAAAGTTTCCTGCCACTGCCAGCTGTTGGCTTCGAAAAGGAGTGTACACCATAGCGGCGCTTTTTCCTTAAAAGAGATCGGGTTGTCTAGATTTGATGACTATTGGTGTACCAGAGGATGAGTCTGTGCAATATCGAAGGCACATTGAAGACCTAGATATTAGATTTGACAATAGCGTATTCCAATATGGCTTCACAAACACTCTGGTCATCTAGTAGATACAGCTTGCATGCTTGATGGAAGTAGGATGTCGTTTGTTTAGATCCACACCTAGTAACGGTCCGTACCGCGGTATTTTGGTTTAGGGTTAGGGTTACCACCATCCGTACCCCGCACTAAGCTCATGTAAGCGAAGAATGAGCTTAGTGCGGGTACGGATAGGCCTGGACCGTTATTACGACCTTAGCTGAGCCTGAACCCTTCTGGTCATCAAGATCTGCCAGAACAACATGAACCCGAACATACCAAGCATAGGTACGAATCATTTCGTCAATAGAGACACGGTAAAACCTAAATACCTAAGAACACCATACGGATCTCTGCGTTGAACTCACCCAGTGCCTGGCTGTGTCGACGAGTGCTATCTCTATCATACTCGCACCTCTCGGCCACCTCCATAACCGATATGGTACCAACTCCATCCCAAGCCAGCACCTGAATCCACATGCTCCATCCAATGCCGATGTGAGCCTACATAAATGGCCTCGTCTGGCGCTCACACCAATTCCAGAATATATTCGCGGTCCCGGCTCCTCCCTCGGCTCTCGTTCTTAGCCCTTTCTCGATGTGGGCTGGTATATTGCCGAACCGGCCCCACGGTATAATGAAGGCACCGTTGTGTTCTGCTTTGACGGCTGGAGATAGTGCCGCAAAGAGCTCGCTGTAAGCGCCATACAGTGGGGGTTTAAAGAGGATGCTCTGCGGACATTGGTAGTCAGAAGACATCTGGGCTCGAGAGGGACATTAGGCTATGGCTGTACCATGATGATACCTTGTACTTTTGGACCATGTCTCTGAAGCCCAGTTTTCATGAGGCCGGGATTCACGCTCTGCTCGGAATTAGACCTACTCATACGCCAAGCAGGGCGAAAAACCAGCAACAAGCAAATCTTACCACGCTGATTATACCGTCACCACCAAGCCGCTTTGCGGCTTCCGCGGCCAGAAACACATTTCCAACCTTGCTCTGCATATAGTTTTCCATCGATTTCTTTAATACTTTGGGATTACCAGTTCTACCGAATTTGATACCACCCGGAGGCACTGAAGTTGTTATCATTGACGAAAGCCAGACAATTCGGACGCTGTACCGATTCGAAGACCGTGCGTTCGCTGTTTTTATCAAAATCGATTCCAGACAACGGTTTAGAAGAAAGGGCCCAAGGCAGTTAGTAGCCATCTCAAGATCATGTCCCTACGTTGCGGGCTTGTTTAGGATATATGCAGTATGGATTCCTAGACATGGTGGAGTAGTGGTTGAATAACGTACCGTATTGCTCTTACTGCCAACTGGCGGTGTCATCACCCCAGCATTGTGCACTAGGACATCCAAGCGATCTTCCCGGGCGAGGAACTCGTCGGCCGCTGTCCTTATGCTCCCAAGATCCGCCAAGTCAATTAAGAGAGTGACTAGCCGGCCTCTGGTTCTGGGAAGGTCGGCTTCGATGGATCTTGCCGCGTGGTTCATCTTTTTCGACGAGCGGGCGGCGATATAGACCGTTCCGCCTCGACCATAGACGAGCTTGGCTAGCTCGTAGCCAACACCAGACGCTGCGCCAGTGATAAGGAAGACCTAAAACATCAGCCCGCGTGGAGGCTCACAGAAGCCGTGATACGATCTCCTTACTTTACCTCTGAGGCTCCCGACATTCTTCTCTGTGAACTTGGGCGCTGGAGGAAACGCCTGACTGAAAGCTGAGGGCATATTTGCCTGGGTGTTGTATTCACTGCCTGTTCAAGACTCTGTATGGTCACACTTTTTGGAGCATTTGTATGATCTGGATTGTTATCACTGCAAAGGATACTCAGCACTTCACTGAAGCTTAGGGTTGGCTAGTTGCGAGAGCTGAGCTGCATCTTTGTAGGAAGGGGACAGACGAACCTTTTGCCATTGAATCACACGACAATTTAAGGTATAAAGCGTGAAGGCAGCCTGCTTGAATACGTCGGGATTAAGAGCAGTTTTTGATACCGTTAAAACGGAACGTTACGCAGGGACCCGAGTTGAAGGAGGGAAATATTTCGCATGTCGCGAAATTGTTACAGGGCAACACTTCTAATCTTCTCCAATCCGAAAAATCCACTTTAGCCAGCTTGCATACCAGAACATCATCACATAACGAACATAACCTCACCCCATCTCTATACGTTGTCTTACAACGACCTTCTTGACGCGCCATTCACTTCTGCAGCCTCCATTGCCACGCGAACCTCATTCGATATCTTCAGTCCTCAATAAGGCGTTCTTCGTCACCATGGATAAGCCGGAGCAAGACTCGAGCGCGGAGTTTCACGAGAGCAGTGCAAAGCAGGAGGGAATTACTACCCTTGGAGAAGATGAGGCATTCGACATGCAACCTGCCGACCCGTTACATGAATACCCATCCGGGCTCAAATTACTCACCATAATTGTTGGCCTTTGTCTAGCCGTATTTCTTGTGGCACTCGACAACACCATCATCGCGACCGCCATCCCTAAAATTACCGACACATTCAAAGCTCTCAACGACATTGGCTGGTATGGCTCCGCCTACCTACTCACAACCTGCTCGTTCCAGCTACTCTTTGGAAAACTCTACACCTACTTCAGCATCAAGCTTATCTTCTTAATCGCCATCTCAGTCTTTGAAATAGGATCTTTGGTCTGTGGCGTTGCACCTACCTCTACAGCATTGATCGTTGGGCGCGCCATTGCCGGTTTGGGAGCTGCAGGTATTTTCTCTGGTGCCCTCATTATAATTGCATACAATGTTCCGCTGCAGAAGCGCCCGGTATACAGCAGTGCTATCATTGGCATGTATGGAATTGCATCTCTGGCAGGTCCCCTGATGGGAGGTGCCTTAACAGGTAGTTACCTGGCTATCTTGATCCTTAACTTATCTGATTGCGTTATACAGACAAGGTTTCCTGGCGTTGGTGCTTCTACATCAATTTGCCCATCGGTGGTGTGACAATTGTACTCATATCGTTGTTCCTAGAGGCGCCGCCTCGTCGCCTAAATCAGTCGGTGGGTTTTGCGGCGCGATTGCTGCAATTTGACCCTATTGGTACTATACTTTTTATTCCTGCCATCGTTTGCCTCCTACTGGCATTACAATGGGGCGGGACTACGTATCTTTGGTCTAATGGTAGAATTATCGCACTCTTTGTCCTCTTCGGTGTACTCATAGTTACCTTTGTCGGTGTACAAATCTGGAAAGGCGATGAGGCGACCGTTCCTCCACGGATCTTCACCCAGCGTAGCATCTTAGCTGGCACATGGTTTGGCTGCTCACTGGGCGGGGCGTTTTTTCTCTTTATCTATTACATTCCCATTTGGTTCCAAGCTATCAAGGGTACCACTGCTATCAACTCAGGAATCAGAACTCTGCCTCTTATTCTCGCCCAGGTCATTGGTGTGGTTATATCTGGAGGCCTCACGACTCAATTTGGTTACTATACGCCTTTCATGATCGTTTCTACGGTTCTCATGGCTGTTGGATCTGGTCTGCTCACTACTCTCAAGGTTGATTCAGGCGCTGGTATGTGGATTGGCTACCAGATAATTTTTGGCCTCGGCGCAGGTAGTGGGTTCCAACAGCCTGTTCTAGCCGCGCAAACTGTGCTCGACCTTCACGACGTACCGATTGGAGTCGCTACCAACATGTTCCTCCAGCTATTTGGAGGGACACTATTTGTCTCTGTGGGCCAGAATGTCTTTGCCAACAGATTGATCTCAAACCTTATCGTCAAGCTTCCCCACGTAAATCCTCAGGTCGTGCTTCAAACTGGTGCTACAGAACTAAAAAAGATAGTTGCCCCTGGCCAAGTTGGCGCGCTTCTCGAGGCTTACAACGGAGCTTTAACTCATGCTTATATGGTCGCACTTGTTATTTCTTGCCTGACCGTTTTCGGTGCAGTTGCAATGGAATGGAAGTCGGTCAAAGGGAAGAAATTGGAGAACGCCGCAGCCTGAACTAGGTCGTATAAACCGCAACTCCGTGACATTCGGTATTCCAAATCTGTCAGAAATCTGTCTATAGATGCGATGGGTTCTAGTGCACAATTGCCTGCGATCAAGAATCGATTGGGATAGGTAGAAGTGGGCCTGTGTGAGCCTACAAATAGGGAATGCGTATCTGTGCATTTGTTAACTTAGAGCTTTCGATAAAGGCACTGTTGTAACATGTCTCTTGAAAATTATACTTAGATTTGTAATGCTGATCGTTACTAGGGATAGCAAAATCGCAAGCTGAGTGACCGCTGTCGCGTTTCTGATTAACGATTGTATGAATTCAGACATGAGAACTTTGACTTTGGTCTCGTACTGGTAGCTTACATCAAGGCCTTGCTGCTAAACCAGAACAACAATCTTCGTCTCTGCTGCGCTCTTCTTCATACATCGATGTGCTTCGAAGAGTTGATTGAACTGAAAGGTCTTGATTGGGATGTGTGGCGTCCTGTCCACAATCTGTTGCGCCAAGTCGTCAATCGGTAGGTAGTCAGACGCACTCCAGTTGGAATACTCTCAAAAGGGCTGAAATTCTCAATCACCCATTTCCCGCCAGCTGTCCCTGCCATGCAGACTAAGCCGTTCTCTTCTACACAACAAAGTGAGTCTTTCAATGTCGTAGCGCCCACGAGTTCAAGCACTTTGGCGAACCTTTCTTTCTCCGGATACTTTCCCTTGACATGCTCTGCAATGGATCCGTTATCTAGGAATACGTCATCAGCACCATTGGAGCGTAGTAAGCTCTCTCGATCACTGTTTCGCGTCGTTGCGGCAACAAAGGCATCATGCTTTTTTGCAATTGCCCCAGCTGCCAGTCCTATAGAGGTCGTGCCCCCCCCGAACCAACAACCGATCCTTCCTACTCAAAGCATAGTGAGCAGAAAAGCGAACCTCAGACTGTCTGCAGCATTTCCGGGAGAGCGTCAAGGACGTCCCAAGGGATTTTCGCTTTAACAGCCAGCACTTGCGTTACAGACACTCATGTGTACTCGGCATAACCCCCATCAAAATCTCGGCGCATGCCACCCATGGCGGTCGCCACAACCTCGCCTTGAGCAAACTCCCCTCCCGGTATCTCCTCAACCAGACCGGCCGCCTCAGTGCCGAGGATGCGAGGAAACTGCATACCCGGCGAATGACCTTGCCTTGTAAACATTTCCGAGCGGTTGAGTCCAAACACGTCGACACGAATCAAGACTTGGCCTTTTTGTGGTGTTGGAATGGGCCATTGTTGGAGCTTGAGGACCTCTGGTCCATCAGGATTGTGCACCACGGCGGCGGTCATGGATCGTGATGCTATGCTTGCCATAATTCGCAGTGATGTGGGTCCCAATTATGCACAAGAGGTTGTTTTCAAAATCTCATTTGATAAAGAAACCAAATAGAGAACCAGCCAAATAAAGAAGATTCGTCGGACGATGGTGCACGATGGGTTCGGCTTGGATACTGCGCCTATTCAGGATCTCGCTACCTTATTCGCAGTGAATTGGTTTGCCATTCACCAAAATGCACCTTGTCTCCGAAGGAGTACGAAATATCAAATACGCCTTCAGATTCCACCACCAGGGATTGGCGAAATTCGATGAAGCGAAACCGGTAGGCAATTGAGCAAGGCAACTTTTAATGCAAGAAAAGAGCACCGAATGTGCGATTTCTTCCAAGTTGGAAAAAACCGTTGTTTGCCTAATCCAAGCGCCCTAGAGGAATACCGGCTACCGCACCACAACCAAACTGAGCTCATCAAAACACAGCTTGCAGATCTGGTAACCCCGGCCTTGGGTCCCTCCGGACATACCCACTCGGGTCCCCAAATGCTCTCCTCCCTCCCTATAGCTCCACACATGCCATGTACCCCCCTTCCATCATGCCCTCCCACCCGAAAACCAAGCACAGACAACATGGCACCGGGCTGGAAGGACTCGAGCTTCCCCATTTCCCCTCAACCCTACGCTCTGCTATTTTTGAAAGGACAATGTTATTTATGCATTTTCCGCTTACGCTGCATTGCACATCCGGTGACGAGCTATTCCGTAGTAGCTGGAATAAAGGGATGCGAACTCGAGAATCTTTACAGGATGTGGAATAATTCAAGCGCTCACAGTTTTGACTCTGACTCTTTTCTTTCCGCCTGAAGGAACGGTTAGGTGGGTATATTCGTTGTACTGTAGCCCCATTCCTCTTTTGAATTCACAGCACGGTAGCTTTGCACAGTCCCTTCTTTTCAAGCTGGCAACAACAACGTATACAGAGCCAGCGGAAACCCGATAACCGATCTATTACATCAATAGCCAGTAGCAAACCAAAGCCTAGCTGACGTCCCTATTTCCAAAAGAAAAAGAAAAAGAAAAAGAAAAAGAAAAAGAAAAAAAACTAGAAAAATTCTACCGTTATAGATCTCATGCCCTAACAGTTATGATCGCTATACTACGTAGGTACAAGGAGACAACCTAGAAAGAGCAAGAGGCCTCCATGGAGGCAAGGATACATCTCGAACGCCACAATTCCAGCCCTCGAATTATCTCACTCTGTTGTCCTCATCAGTAGCCATGCTCTTTCAACATCTTGCCACTCTCGTCCCACAACTTTGACACGGCTGTCTCATCATCGATCCACTTAGCGGCACGCGGGTCTAGTTTCCCGAAAGGAAGAAAGAATTGTCCGCTATTCTTAACAGCATCTGAACTCGTGGCGCAGAACAACGTCGTTCGTGTGCCATCCGTTGGTGTGACCGAGCCCGGCATTATGTGCCAGTGTACCATGTGACGAATGAATGAGCCAAATACGGTTGGATCAGCGCTCTGGAGATTTGTGGGCACAATGCCAGGGTGAAGGGAGAAAGCGGAGATCCCTTGATCGTAATAACGGTTGTGAACAGCACGAGCCTGCATAATGACGGCGAGCTTGGAATGCGCGTACCGTTTCCTGTAAAGATAATTAGAAGTATTTCGACTTCATTCTCATCATCTCCTTCTTACCATGCTGCGCTTGGCGGCCCTTTCGCATTGACCATATTGACGTCTGAATATTCTATAGCTTTAGGTGCCATAGATATGATATCGCTAGAGACGTTTATCACCCGAACACGAGTTTTCGAAGAGCTATTTGCCGCGGTTGATTCAAGAATTGGAAGTAGTGACAAGAAGAGTAAATGTGGAGCAAGATAGTTCGTCTGCCATTGGGATTCGAATCCATCGCTAGTGAGCTTGAACGGTACACCCATAATCTGAGTTATCATGCATGTCAGTCCAGTCCGCTTTGCCTACATAGAATATGGCCCTTACACCGGCGTTATTGATCAACAAGTCCAAACGTGACTCAAGTTTCATGAATTCGGCGGCTGCCAGTTTCACGCTCTGCAGACTCTGCAAATCCATCTCGAGAAAGTGGAGGTCGAGATTGAGTTTTGAGGATGCCTTCAGCTTCGCAATAGCTTCTTCTCCACGCTTCCGAGAGCGGGCAGCAATGTAAACTCGAGCATGATGTGAGGCAAGCTGAAGAGTAATCTCGTATCCGATTCCAGAATTACCTAAAGAAGTCAGGAACATATGGAGATAAAAGGCCAGCAGCTAGAAATCATGGCGAGGAAATCAAGGCATACCTCCAGTAACAATGGCGACGTAGTCCCTGAGGTTCGGAACCTGCGTTAGCTGGAAACCTGAGGGCATTTTGATGATAGCTGGAGTTGATCACGAGTAATGTGAGGCTCGAAAAACGGTTGTTGTGTCAACAAGGTGGATTCCAAGAGATGGTAGAAGAGAGAAGCTGTTTCTGAGCAAAGAACATGTCGAGGGTGAGTGTTGTAAGAGACTAAGTGTTCTTTCAAAAGAGGAATACAGACACACGTCTGGTTCACCTTGTGGTGAAGACGAAAACAGGTCAGCCATAACTAGTATTCTGTCAGAAAATAGGAAGATTCCCTTGTTTGCCTCATGAACAAGTAACGTTAGTCGAAGTGTGGTCAGAAAAGGGATTTGCGACAGGGAACGGCACCGGAAGTCTCCGCTTCCGCTCATTTAAGGCAACTAGGGCGACGCTAAATTCTGACATGGATAAGGTATTCTAGATCCGATCCTTTGGGTGAAGCTAAATTCTGACTGTAAATTACAATCGTAAAATAAATTACCTTACATCCTGAAATTCGGGTTTTGAGCAATTTTACAAGAACAATACGGCGCGGTAGCATAGAGGGAAGGATGTCAGTATGACCACCACGCTCAATTCCGTGTGTTCGTACTACAGCTACTGAATCTCTGAATAGCTTCAATTAACTAACTGCTTACATAGACTGCCCAAACAACTTCCGCACGACTCACTGTTGGAATACGAGGTCATATGGGGGCATATTGATGATATTTTGGTTGTTGCTGTTAGGAGGCTATCTAGGAGGTGGAAGGTGACAATTCCAACACTCACCGCCTCCCCGAACTTCATCAGACCGTCACCTTCCAGCGTTTACAGAGTGATACCGTCGATAAGGAGGGCGTTGCAATGATATCGGACAGTGGGCTGTTTGTTGGCTGGGTGGCTCGAGCCCATCGAGATCAAATTGATCAGATTGATGAAGGTTTACAAGGTTATGCGCTTTCGATATAGATATCAGTTAATTTCTTTATCATCAGTGCGAGTTAATGTCTTTCATTTGAAGATCTGCTCGAGCTTAACAGATCTCTTTAAACGCTTTCTATTTCGATCTTCGCTAGTAGCCTTTACACGCTCATGATGTTTAGCGATAGCTTCATTAATTTGATGCATCTTGACGTGCTGGGGAGTGCCGGGAATTTTGGCCTGCAATTGATCCTCGAGAGCTTTTTCTTCCCCCAGCCTATTTTCTTCTGCCAAGGCCTTCTTATTCTGCTTCTTCTGCTTCTCATCCTCATAAATTCAGCAGTACTGTGGCCGCTTCACACGCTCATCTTCGCAGCAGAAAGCTCAGTGCATGACTTCGAATTGCACAAGGTGAAAGAGTTGCAGTACCTCGGCATCGTCACAACAGCTTTCTTACCTATCTCCATCTCTCGAGGAGCTTTCTCGAGATCTTGAGATGCTGATATCAGTAGTGCCATATTTATGATAGTCCAGAAGTTTCATATACCTCCAATAAGCTTGCCTTGATCAATCTTGACTTTGAAACTTGAATGCTCGTGAAGCCTCAAAGAATCAGAATCAAAATGAGATTTCAGCTTTCCGTTGCGAAGCGTATATATCTTCTTCGTGATCTTCTTTTGACTCTTCATGTCGATATGTGCAATATGAGATGACAACTTCATTCAAGAAACAGCCGGTAACCGACATTCAACGCCAACTGAAGGAATCACCGGTCGCAGCACAGGACAATCTTCACGCGGCGAAATACGTGTTTGCGGAAAGGGTCCAGGCCATCGACGCGCTCTTCACCTTCGTCACATCATCTATCGAAGAGAAGTGTCAACGGCGAACAGCAGCTATTAACACGTTGATCGCGCTCTGCAAGAAGCGGGAAAGTCTAGGCTTCCGTCATCGCAAGACGAACATCAAGGTCAAAAAGAAGCAGACTTCACCGTTCGCTTCTCCACCGCCGAATCCGTCAGAAAACCCTTCCCGTCAAATGCAAAGCCATTCAGATACATCTTCTGCCTCGGCAACGGAGAGCTATCGGCAGCTGATCGCCTGAAGACTTTCGCGAGTCGTGACGATCTCAAGAAGCACTTTCATCGCAAGCATCTTCGCCACCATCCGGACCATCAGCCGATCACGTGTCCGCATCCCAGGTGCGACGGCTACCTTGACAGGAAAAGTGCACTTGCAAAATCATGCAGACGGATGTGGTGCACAAAACCCTCGCGTGACCCTCCCTCGCTTTCGACCACAGATCGATGTTTCCAAGTTCTCCAGAAAATTACCATTTACGCTTACATCACCCTTTTCCTGGAAGAGCATCGATCTGGTATTGAGATTGGCCCTACTCAATTTCTCTATATGTCATTGTCAATACGTCTTGGGTGTCCCTTGATCAATCTCCAAGCTCATGCATTAGAATCAACGAAAGATTAGCGGCTTTCCTCATGGTATGGCGTGGGTTTTCTGCCAACAGCATCTGGATGCATGAGTTAGAAATGCAACTCATCAAATTCCACAGCTCTGAACGTGGCCTACTTATAAGGTCTTCAACGCATATACTGTAGCATTAGTGCGAGGGCAGAAAAGGCACAAGATTCCCATGGGTTACTGGGTTCTCTACAGGCCACTTTCAAGCGCAGGAAACTGGCTACTAGCTTCGCGAATCGTTACAGATTGAAATAATACAAATTATTCCACTTCATCCTTTATAATTCATATAGAAGAATATATCTACGTAAGCCGCGTAGCAGCTTACTTACCCGCCATAATCTTCATCTTGAGCGTTGATCTTCGCCCCCTTACTCAGCAGCAGCTCTACTACTTTCTTATGACCTCCAGCTGATGCCGCCTGCAATGCATTACCATACTCTCCACCTTGAGCGTTGATCTCCGCCCCCTTCTCCAGCAGCTGCTGTACCACTTCTTTATGACCTTCAGCTGATGCCGTCTGCAGTGCATTACCATAATATCCACCTTGAGCGTTGATCTTCGCCTCCTTACTCAGCAGCAGCTCTACTACTTTCTTATGACCTCCAGCTGATGCCGCCTGCAGTGCATTACCATACTCTCCACCTTGAGCGTTGATCTTCGCCCCCTTCTTCAGCAGCTGCTGCACCACTTCTTTATGACCTTCAGCTGATGCCGCCTGCAATGCATTACCATATTGTCCACCTTGAGCGTTGATCTCCGCCCCCTT
>JAABUT010000820.1_pt1 | contig 42004 bp, 42 predicted proteins | sample 5559281 | NCBI WGS metagenome assembly JAABUT01 (sample SAMN10711880, study PRJNA513359) | rock metagenome | isolation source: Antarctica rocks | place: Antarctica: Victoria Land, Ricker Hills nord | collected 2016-01-04
TTTCCAAATTTTTTTGCAATCAATTTTGCAATCAATTTTAATAGAGTAATAAGCATGTGAGTTTGGTAGGGAATTTGGTGGGGAATTTGGTAGAGAGTTTGGTAGGGAAGTTGGTAGAGAGTTTGGTAGGGAGTTTGGTGGGGAATTTGGTAGGCGAGTAAGTAGCTGAGTTGGTAGCTGAACATGTAGGTAGGCGAGTAGATAGGGTGGTGAGCAAAGTGGTGAGTAGAGTGGCGAGTAGAATGGCGAGTAGGGTAGTGAGTAGGGTAGTGAGTAGGGTGGTGAGTAGGGTGGTGAGTTGACATTTAAACATGTTGATATGCTTGAAAAGCTCTCTAACCTCTTTTTCTAGGCCTGCAATCGGGTTCGGGTCAACCCGTCGGGTTGACCGGGTTGGGTTGAGCAACCCGGACCCGACGGCAGGCCTAAATGTAGGTAAGTATTGAATCATGATCTGTTGGAAATAGGGGAGTTGGTAACCTCCGCTTCATAGGGCTGGTAGGGCTGGGGCCCGCTAGTAGAGTTTTCACCTTCCAACAACCAAATATCAATATGCCCCCACATGACCTCGTATTCCAACATGATCCTGTCAAGACTGGGGTGTGTGAAAATCAAAATTGAGAAACCAGACGCAGTATGTGTTTGTATGAATTGTCAATGTTATTGGACTGACGTGTCTGGGTATAGCAATCTCTCCATTGATTGAACCTCTCCATTGATTGAACCTCTCCGTAAACCCACAGGCATTCACAATAAGCCGGAACTTCTTGCTCTGTTTTTTGACACTGATTACAACTCTTTCTACCGTTCGTTGAAACGACAAATGCTTCGCATATCAGAGCAGGATGGCTAGGCAACAAAGACTTCAACCCTATATAATTTCAACAATACAAGCTAACCAAGAATGGCAAGACTTGAGCCGATGGGGCATCGACTCCCTAGTCCCCGCTCCCGTCAGTCAAACTTTCTCCCCTGCGGCTTTGCGCAGAACCTTTACCATCCATTCCACCTGACTAAGAAACGGGAAATGTCCTGCATCACACCTCTCCACGATATCGAATGAGGTGGGCTCTATCTGCTTGGCACCCTGCAGGAACATCTCGCCGACCGCTTTTGTGAATGCTTGGTCGTCGTTGCACAAGACATACGTCGATGGAATATAGCGCCAAGCAGCGTATGTCGCTGTACTCCAATAGACGCCCAAACTCTGATGTTGCAGCTTTGATGCCCAGTGATCAGCTTCTTTGGTGGGCAGATCATTGTAAAAGACTCGCTTGGCGTCTTCGGGATCCACGGTGACAATGCCAGCCTACGTTAAAGAGTCAGTCTAGAAGCTGAGCTTCGCATTATCAAAAGTAAACAGGAATGTCACACTTCTGTGTTTACGCGCATCCACGGTGGAAAATTCGATGTCTCCCCTCGAGGCAGCTGCTGGAACCCTTCCGGTACCGCATATGCCATGATGAACACCATCCTTATTACCCCTCCATCCTTACCTTCCTGCTGGCGCTCTTTCCTCCCAAGACCATTTAGGGCCTCTCCTCCGGGCAATCCCGTGTATGAATGCAAGACAATTACGACTTCTCTGTCTTCTTCGACGAGCTTCGTGGCTGCCTCCCTGATCGCGTGGACATCTTCGGTGAAGTCATAGTGAGGTGGCATAGCACCGCATGAAGGGAGAGGTATGCAAATGGTAGGGTAGCCTTCTTTCTCCAGAGCTGTCATGACGGCGCCGTACGCTTCTGGAGTATGCCAGGCACCAGGTACGAAGAGAACGGTTGGCTTGGACATGTTGAGCAAAGGTCGTATAGACAAATTGGTGGGCTACAGTAGATTTAGATCAGAGGGTATCTCTTGTTTGGCATTGATGTCCAAAGATTGTGTGATGTGGAGGGTGGTAGAGATCTGGGGAAAGTCGGGACCCTGAGTCGTATTTGTAAGTCTCAACCGCGCTATCTCTGTCCAACGTGAGGCATTTACTTCCAGGCAACCTTGTATGCATTTTGGCGGGGTCTGTGCAGGTTCAAATGTACCACATCCTATTGAAAATCATTGGCTTATTCGAAATAATTATCGGATAGTTCACAGTTCCCCCTAAATATTCTTTACGACTCTCCGCCTCATATCATCCCTCCAAAAAGGCCCAACTTCGAGTTCTACGAGTCGTGAAAGGCCGTCCCTAGAAAAAGCTATAGAAAATACTCGAAAATATGACACCATTTCCAAAGACATGTCAGACCTCAGGTCGGTGGGTTAGAATGCACATTCCAGTCTCCTTTTACATTGATGCCTCTGGAAGATTCTTTAGTACCGTACCTTAGCATTACATCATCATCGAGGTCTGAATTTTTACCACTCGGACCTGCTGCTTCGTTTTGTATATTATAAGTATCTTTTAGAGGGTAAGTGTGGTCGTCGAGGCGTTCGAAACTTCGTGGATCGGACTGGCCACGACGAGGCGCTGATTTAGACCCACTAAGCATCCATCGCCGGCCACTTGATGAATTCTTTGCCGAACCCTTGGTTTTACGTCTTGTAAATATAGAGCTGCTAGAGACTTTGGACAAAACTGGTTGTAATATAGGCAAACAAGCGTTTATGACGCCCAGCGTCGGCTCTAGTTCTGACCACGCCTCATCGAGGACGGAAGAGTATGTTACGTCTGTAAAGTCGACACGACTAATTGCGATAACACGTAGAATCGAGATTATACAAATACTGTTGACAGGGAGACTTATTAGGAAATCGTTTACTCGCACATCTAGAGGGTGTTGGACTTACAAAAAGCCGAGGCCAAAGATGAGTGATAATGCCAACTTCTTTGCAAATTTCATTTGCAGGCCCCACAACATCGGCATCGGAAGAGAGACGATGCCGACGTCGATGATCAGATTCACGATGCCTGTAGACAGATAGAGGGCTGTGGTGTCTCCACAAGTCCCATGAATGGTTCTGTCCCAGTTGTATGCCATTGGACGGCAAATCAACAAGGACGTCAAGATAGTAGCCAGGCAAAATGCAAGTGTGAGAGCGGTTGAAATCCAAACGCAGATTTTGAAGAGTCGGTTGGGAAATATTCGAGTGTAAAAGTCCAGAACAGAAAGCTTTACAGCGGTATTGGCTAAGGGCCATATGACTGTTGCGGCAACAAATACCTAAATCAATATCAGAGGATGGCTCTCTTGGTGGAGACCAGCTTACTTTAAGCGTAATTGTCAATTCTTTGAGGCCAGCGTTATTCGGGCCAAATCCAAGATGTTGCCCGGCGCCCCCTCTTGTGGTCGCTGCCATGGTATGTTAGCATATGTGTTTATTCGGCAGGATATTCGGGTGAGGCTGACTTATGACTCCTAAAACATTATACCCTATGGCCAGGATCTATGGAGAAGTCAGTGTCAGCTAGTTAAGCTTTGGTCTTTTAATGATCGACAAACCAATGCTATGAAAATAGCGTAATCGTTAAAACAAAGAGAAGTTTTCTTGATCTTTCGTGCCCACACTCGAAGGACGACTGCGATTGGAGGCAGTATAATGAAGAGACAGTTAGAGAATAGAATTGCAATGACTCTAGAATCACTATTACTTGTGATGGGAGCCATTTCGAAAACAGAGAAGAGAGGTTATGGAGATTGCACGTCTTGATAACCAAGACTGAAGTACCTAGATGCGGGTATTGCTATTGGTTTTAGAAATTTTAAGTGATTTGAGGAAATTCAGGCGATAGTCTCGAATTCGGGACACGCCGCATCATAGCCATGATAGTAACAAGGCAATCATGCTTGTGATTAAAAAGCAGGGAGATATGAAACGCTTTGAAGTGGTAGAGCAAAGTCTAAATGGTGCTAATGTTGGAATAAGGCAATACGAATCTAGTTTCCTCTCCTCCCTAGAGTTCCGGTACACGATGATCATTGCTTTCCTCTTCATCAGCTCCGACGTGTGCTTCAATGGTGTGGTATTGCTGCAGCAGAGTCCATTTCTGGCTTTTCCGAGGTAGCACAGACTGGTTCAGCCGCATAAGGCGCTGTTCAGGATCTGCAAGTCAGACTGCAAATGGACGTTTCCTGCAATCGAGTTTGCCTTCTCTGACGTTGGTGTGAATAACGGATGCGCCCGATATGCCATCGGCGATGAGATACTGTAAGCGCTACGCGCCAACCACAACATCCCCCACACACACCTGCCAAACCTACCCGGGCCGGCCCATTGAAAGCCATCTCAAAGCCTTAAAACGAAGTGTTTCGAAACATGAAATTTATCCGAGTACAATGTCATGGCTAGCGTTGTTAGGTTTCTTTCCCCTGGAGCACCCAGTAATGCTCTGCGGCATTCCCTTTTCTATTGCTGGTGCATTTCATTTTCCTCAGATACCAGAATCCACTTGCCACTACGTCAATGCTCCTCCAAACCTCTTTAGCAGCATTAGCTGGTATTGCTTCGCATCTTCTCTTCTTCATTCATGGAGAACATCATATGAAAGCTCCCCTAATTTTCAGGATCTACCTTGGTGTCTTTGCTGTTCTGGTATTCAGCCAAGTCAAATATGATACCCGTGACTTGTTCGAGGGGACCTCATATGCTGTCTTAATTGCTACCTGTTATGCCGTTTCTCTTCTTAGTAGTATCGTGATATATCGCACCCTATTCCATAGACTGCGCAGGTTCCCAACTCCTTTCTTGGCCGGCGTGAGCAAGTTTTGGCATGTGGCGAGGGTAGTCGACTCGCAAAATCACCTGCTCTTGGACCGGTTACATGAAAAGTACGGCGATTTTATACGCACTGGTGAGTAAACTCGAGCAGAAAGGCTTAGATCATGTCCGGCTGACCCTAGGTATTTCGTGAAACACTTCAGGTCCAACTGAAGTGACTATATTTTGTCCAGAAATCTTATCCTCGGTAGACGGCCCAGGAAACAAGTGTACAAAGGCTGTCTGGTATGACTTCTTGCTGCCCGAGGTTGCTATGAACACCACCCGAGACAAGAAGGAACACGACCAACGTCGTCGTATCTGGGACCACGGATTTACTTCAAAATGTGTGCTACTCTTAATTGCTGATTAATGCTCTTCTACTAACCTTGGGATATCAACATGTTAGCTTTGCAGAATTACCAAGACCGAATCACCACGTACGGCGAGCAACTAGAGAGACACATCGCGGCTTCTACAGGAGAGCCCGTGGATGTATCGACTTGGTTTTATTTCTTCAGCTTTGATGTCATGGGTGATTTTGCATTTGCTAAGTCTTTCAATATGTTGAGAGACGAGAAGTGGCACTATGCCGTAATTATGCTACGGAAAGCTCTCACATTACTTGGCCCCTTGAGCCCTGTTCCATGGCTCGCTCAGTTAGCCTTTAGCTTTCCTAAAATCCCCATTGTTCGCGATTGGAAGAGGATGGTTTCATGGTCCGCAGAACGTATGGGTGAAAGAATCGAAGTATGCCACAAAGACCGCTTCTAAATTGCAGAAGTCATGCTGATACATCTTCATGATATAGGTAGAAGTAGAGAAACCAGACGTATGCTTCGCAGATATTGACTTCCACTTACCTGAAGCATTCACTGAATTGACTAGATCTCGTCCTGGTTGATAGATGCATCCAGGAAGAACAATAGCATCAAAAGAGACATGAACTGGCTCAATGGCGATTCCATTGCCTTGATTGTCGCAGGCAGGTGAGTACACTGAACGAGATTCAGGGGTGGCCTCGCTAACTTTGATTAGTGACACGGTCGCTCCAACTTTAGTCTACATTTTCTATCGACTGGCGTCTGACCCTGGCCAGGTGGATAAGCTCAGGGCTGAAATGAAAGGTTCACATTCGATCTATGACTCGAAGGCATTGACAACACTTGGACATCTGAACGGCGTTATAAATGAAGCACTTCGACTACATCCTCCGGTCCCAACAGGTGGATACCGCGAGACACCTCCTGAGGGTTTGACTGTTGCAGGAAAGTTCATACCGGGATACACCACAGTCGTAGCTCCCCGCTACACCATTGGCAGGCGTCAGTCACAATCCCTAATTTGAATGATATAGTGAATTGACTCGGGACAGTTGCATCATGTTTTGAGCAGCCGGAAGACTTCGTACCAGAACGCTGGTATTCCAAGCCCGAAATGGTCAAAGATAAGCGAGCTTTTGCGCCATTCTCGATTGGGCGCTACTCATGCGTCGGGAAAAACCTTGCTCTTTCCGAGTTGAGATTTGTTACCGCGCTACTCGTTTCAAAATACGACATAGCTTTTGCCCCTGGAGAAGCTGGAATACGTGTTTGGAAGAATATGAAAGATCAATTTACAGCTGCTCCTGGGAAATTGGAGCTTGTGTTTCATGCAAGAAAGTGAACTTAAGTACAGTCCACGACATGTTGCAGGAGGAATAATTATGGGCTCTAGCAAATTAGGATATTAGCTAGACGCTTTTAAGTCTAAGGTACTACGTTCCTTTAAAAATATAGAGACTATTATGCAAGTTAAACTATCCTTATTGTTGAGATACTTGTATTTTCAATGATCGGACGGATCTCTTTTGCAAGAAGTTGAGGCCCAAGAGTACAATACGCTCGAGAAGGAATTGCATAAGAGAGTTGAGCAGTCGTACTAGGAACGGTTTTGGTAAGTACTAGAACCACTAAAATATCTTGAGATGGATTCCTGTCATAGCTAACTTATATGGCCAAGATGAAATGAGATACGACTAATCTTGACTTAAAATGCTCAGATGCACTTGTCTTAGATCTCTTATTCTATGTAATAGCATACATCATGGTCCCGACCCTCACATAATCACGAAAGAATAGGTATCTTCACCCCGTTGACTTTTGGCCTACAACAGTCAATCGATCCAGGTTAAAAGCGGTGTTTTGCCTGTCCTTAGACACCCTCTTAATCAGATCCCTCGCGACTTCTCCCTGCCCCCCTCCTAAAGGATCCAAAGCATTGTAGCTTATCTCCTCACAAGCCATCAAGGCGGTATCAAGATAGTAAGGCAGCGTATCTTTAGGAAAAGGGTGGCGATCTACAACAATGTCTGATAGCCCCAAATTCTCGAAAGTTTGGGGTAGACGGGAGGGCCAGCTGAAACCTTTGTTAATTGCCAACGTTCGAGGAAAGAAAAAGGGAGAACAATTCGATCAATACTTACAAGCTCTTGACCCAGCTAGGCCTTGTTCCCCCAATTGATCCAGTGTATTCCAGTAATGTATTTAGATCCTCGCTGTCTTTAGTGGTGGGACCAGTTCTAACAATTTGCCAGGTTTTGTAGTCGTATTCTCCCCATGAGAGTCGGCCCCCTGGCTCTAAAATGATCCTATATGTTAGTGATGGGGAGCGATATAGACTGCGGGAGAGAGAACGTACTCAGCATCTGGATAAGATTGCGAACCACAGGCACTGGGTCATTGTTCGGAATACCCAAGTGGAAAAGCTGCACATGCACGACGTCGTATTTACCAACCAGAGGGCTTGATGGCTCTGCTAGGCAGTCTTGAGCATGAAAAGAAACATTTGGCGGCAGCCACTCTTTTGGTGGGCACTGCGTCAGGTCGATGTCGAACCCATCTAGTTGTGCAGACGGCGGTAAAGTAGTGGCAAGATCGACCAGCCAGATCCTGTTGACATTGTTGGCATATAGACTTCATGAGGCCACCACACATAATTACCCAGTTCCTACACCTATCTCTGCAACCTTTAGCCCTTCCACATCTGTTTGAATGCTTGGATGAAGTAAATAGCCAACGCGATCCTTCCAAAGGTAGTGCTGTAAGTTCAACCTAGTAGTAGCACAATCAGTTTTGGTGGATTGATAGAATTGAGAAGAACCGACCTCGCGTTTGCAGCGAAATCTCGTGATAATATATAGTCGTCTGATGATGGCACAACTTTCGCCATCTCGCCCATGGTCCTAATACGAATTAAAGGTGTAGTAGATTCAGTCACCGATCATAATGGGTCAAATCTAGAAGCCTTGTCGGTATTTTTCCGCCGTATTATATACCAAACATTCTCGTGGTATTGTCATATCGAGCATACACCACTTCTATGGTGACAGACCGTACCTTACTTCTGGTGATCAGCTCTGCGACACTCCAAAACCGGTGAGTGTCATGTTTGAGCATGCTGGCATGAATCTCGGAAGGATATCTGTTGCATCCGGAAGATCTGCGAAAGTAACTGATTGCCTTATTTTTGATGCAGCCAGGTCCTGTCTAGATCAAAATTCTCCGTTGCTATCGGCAGCCTCACGTCTTGACTTAGTCAAAATCCTGTTGGAGATGCGGCAGTCAAGACAGCGGTTGCCAGCTTTTGCCGTACTGTTGTGCCTACTTTCCTCGATCGTTATCGTACAACCGATCCCTCCCTTCAAGGCAACCACTTCTTATGCATAGCTTACTCACATTACCATGTATATGTGAGCATTGGTCAAGGTAGCTTGGAGAGATTAGGAGATGATGTTCGTTCAGGCGTTTTGACGTATTCAAACGTTTGTGTGATATCGGATCGACCGGAAAGAACGAGGCGCCTATTCTTCTGATTAATTTTCTACACCGACACTAGAGCTCCAACCAATAAGAAAAGCAGCGCGCTCTTATTGTCCAGGATCCTGCCACAAAATACGCATACTTTGCTATAGGTGAGCCTTTCTACAAGGATACAGCCGAAACACAGGGACCGAATTGGAATCCCGACACCCTTTATTTGAATCCTTCAATCACCTGGATCACACTCACCATACCTGTAGACCTTGCCACACGCATGACGTCTTAGGGTTATCTTTTCACTTTGGTACGACAGACAAACTCTTACTTTTTACTATCTAGAGTTCGGCAACCACGGCTGATGTTGCATTTGCCTTATAGTCATGTTTACTCGTATTGTACCGTCCGTGCAGACTAAATTCGAAGAATCATGTGTTTGATGAACGCTGATCATCAGCTGCCGTTGTGATGAGTTTGTGATCGATCTGTCGTGTGAAATCCCTAGGCAAACTCACCAACGCTCGTCAAACCCCGGGAAGAGTGTTCCCCGTATGATAAAATCCTAGCTGTCTGAGCATTGGTGCAATGATGTGCATACGTGTGAGGTCTAATAATACTGAAAAACCAGAACAGGGAATGCTGCCCAAGCCTCAGCTTGAGGATTCAACGGTGTCTTTCCAAACGACCAACATCGTCCTATCATAGGATCATATGACGTGTGCCTAGTTCTTTACAAAGAGGCGTTGTCGGCTTGAGCCACGCGTATACGCTTCCTTGATAATGATGGATTGCTTCCCCAGTATCCCTCAATTCTCAATTTCGGATTTAACAAATGCGGAGATCCTGGCCTTGCGAGGAGCAAGGAAGTTAATTGATCATCTATCTTTCAGTCTTCATCCCGCTTGAGATATCCAGAAGGCCAAGACCGTTATAGCCATCGAGATGCCGAGTACTTGTGATGCACCAGCTTCAGAAGCAACCCAACAGGTGAGATATGAGGCACTTGAATGCCATCTGTGATGGTATAATTTTAAAGAATAGGATAGAGAAGCTTACATCTTTCACGGAAACACAGGATCTTCGATTTACGCAACGGCTGTCGTACCATATGTACACGATATGGCTGTTTACTTACAGTGATCTCAAGACTATTGTCGCTCCAAAAACAGCCTTCGGAATACTCAGTGCTCTCTCAGGGCCGGCACTGACCACCAACTCATCACCCAATATACTCTCGATATGGAGAAGAATATTTATTGTAGCATTCTGGACGTGGATAAATCTACTACCTTTCAATATAGATAACCAGCGGCAACCGAAAGCGATTCAGGAAGACAGTGTCAACAAATCTTGGAGACCATTGCCATCGAAGAGGCTGAATGGTGCTCAAGCCAGAAGTTTGATGCTGACTATCTATCCGCTGGCGTTAATTTCTAGTTTATATATTGGGGGCACCATGCAGTGTATTGTCTTGATGATACTCGGATACTGGTACAACGATCACGCGGGAGCTGACAGAAGTTGCATAGTTCGCAATTTCATCAATGCTTGCGGATTCCTCTGCTATACTTCTGGAACATTAGAGATAGCCTCTGGCCCAGCGACCATATTATCTAAACCGGTCGCATACCAATGGTTGCTGACCATTGGCGCAGTAGTCTTCACGACTATTCATTCTCAAGACCTATACGATCAGGCTGGGGATAGCCTTCGAGAGCGATGGACAGTACCCCTTGTGATCGGCGATTCGGCCGCTCGATGGACTGTTGCAGTTCCTATTGCTTTCTGGTCGTGCTTCTGTCCTATATTCTGGCGAGTGGGTTTCGGTCCACAAATGGTTACAATTTCCCTAGGAGCAGGTATCATCTACAGGGTTTTGTGGAAAAGGTCTGTGAGAGACGATAAGCGCACATTCCGATTCTATAACGCTTGGATTGTCGCCTTGTACCTTCTGCCCTTGATCAGCATCTTGGGCAGAAGTAGGTAAAAGCTATACCACTCAAACAGATGTACTTCTGGGAAGAGCGTGATTTGGGCACTTATCAACGCGTCTTCGTTGATAACTTCGTCTTCTTGAGTGTTGAGGATTGCATTTCGACACAACGTTCTCTGTCTAGCGTACGATTGAGTTGGGTCAATGATTGAAAACAACAGAGTACAATTTTCAGCTGTTATGCGACCTATGATGCACCCTAATCGTGAAGATGTTGAATATAGAGAAGATGATAATCTTCGCCTTCATAGATCTGATAGAGCTGAGGTTCGCTAGTAGAGATTTCATCTTTCATCTTCTAGACAGTCTTATAACAGCAACAATCAATACATCAATATGCTTTCATATGATTTCATATTTCAACAGATTATGAGTCTGAGTTAGTGCAAGCTGTCTAAGTTGTTGTTTCGTTCCTGAGTACATTAACACATCAATCATGTTTATCGTTCTTGACATCATCACTTGAAAGTCTCTGCGATAAAGTCAATCAGAAACATGATGAATATGTATCTTTGATGAAGAAAAGTGATTAAACTGATCACATCAAGTTGATTTGAAGAATTTTTGAATTCAAGTTGAGTTGAGTTGAAAAGTTGAATTCAAGAACTTGAATTGAGTTGAAAAGCTTAATTCAACAAAATATTAAATAAATGTAAATAACTTAATCAAACAGTCTTTATTGAAAGAATAACTTTCAAGAGAATTGCATTATTCTAATACATATAACAATTTACATTGATTATTCATCTGAGATAAAGACAAAGCACATCATTGACATGATGCTTGCACTTCATTCTGATCATCAGAGACAGATGAGAAGTATCATTGACGTGACGTTGATGAGTGAACGAGAAATGATTATCGCTATCTCACAGAAAAATTCAGTTAAGATGAAAAATATACAGAAGAAATTACACAAGCTGCAAGTACTTTATGAGCTCAATAAACGTAGAAACAACAAGTTAATGCTCTGAAGAAAGATGAAAAGTTTGACAAAGATGATAGAAAAGCTGACGTGTCAATGTATTGCTGCATCAACTGTTAATCAGCACATGAAGAATTAGCTGAAGAGACTGAAAAAAATAATGAGCAAACTTGAAAAAAAGTTCGTGAAGAAGAGAGAACATGTTGACAGCTGAGTAAAGAAAGTGAGCATGAAGTTAACAACATCATTTGAAAGTCATTTTATGTTCAACGCTAGCATATCATCATCAGTGCAAAATCATTGTAAGAAATTTGAAGTAAAGATCTTCATCAAAGAGAAAGAAGAAGTAAAAAGAATCATGATAACAACAATGAAGAACATAATGAGATGAGTAAGAAAAATTGATGTTGACGAAATGTTGTTGATGTGCAAGAATATAAAGATAATGAAGAAATGATCAAGATTGCTGATATTTCAAGTTAAAACAAAAAAAAGCAAAAAAACATTAAAGAAAAATGATTTTTGAATCAAAGAGATATTGTTGAATGCATGTTTGCATGAAATCAGTTTTGAAGTAGTGATACATAAGATTAAAGTTGAAGAAATGTTTAAAAACATAGAGAAGAAAGAAGTGAAAATGCTCATCAAGATCAACAAAAACATACATTCAGAAATGATGATCAAGAAGATTAAGTAACTCATAAAGAAAAGTGAGCAAAAGAAATATGTCTTGCTGATGATACATATAATCAGCGCTGAGATGATGAACAAGCTAATCAATGAGAAAATATATCATAAGATCAACATAAAGATCACACAGTTTTATGTCAGAATTGTGTCTAAATGATACAATCAATGAAGATCAGAGTTGATAGTGCTTGATCTTTAAAGATAGTTATAACTGAATATTAAAAATACAGAAGAAGATTGATACAAAAGCTTTTATTTATATAATGTTCAAAGACTGCACTAGACTTGAAAGAAATGTGTTTGTAACATGAAAAGAAAATGATGTAGATGAACAAGATGTTGATGAAAGAAAAGAGTATTGAGAAAGAAAAAAAGTGTTGAGTCATATCTGAGTCAAATCTGAGTCAGATCTAGATCAGATCTTGACTAGATCATTGACTAGTTCTAATCATTACACAGAGTACTCGCTAGCGTGCATTGCAAATTGATTAAAGCTTCAGTCTTGTTCAGTCTTGATACACTCGTAACATTATTTCTTTCTTCGAAAATTCATGTTCACATGAATGTAGTTCATTTGCTCGCTCTTGTTGATAGTTATTTTAATATTTAGCGCGATTTGCTTGAATATAGCTTATGAAATTCATTCAAAACATTCTCTGAGTCATCGAATTTCTCTTTATCAACATAGTATCATTCGTCATCTCTATCTAGATCTTTTCATTTAACTTTGTACTGCATTCAATCTTGATAATGTCTGAAGTTTAATATATCATCTATCTTTCAATGTTCATCATCTTCAATAGTGATTGATCTGAGTGATTCTGAATGTTGTTCTGATAGAAAATCTTCTGAATACAATTGTAGTAGCTTCAAACTGAACATTGAATGCAGATGCTTCATGCTGACTGATAGATGAAGATGATAGAAGATACTCACTTTTGCAGTGATTTAATAAAAATCTAGCTGTTTATCTTTCAAATCTTTGCAGAGTCTCGTTGTCTTGATGTTTCTGAAAGATAGTCAAACTCAATCATCTACTTTATAAATGACGTTTCGTCTATGTTTATTGATCTGAACTTCAATGATCAGCTTCGTCTTTTTCAATTGTTGATGATCAAAGCTCAGTAACTCTTTCATTTGAATGACAATATCATTTGTCTTTCTAGCTTTAAATTGTTCATGAGTCGTTTTGTAGTCAGTCGTATCTGAATCAAAACTCATTCAAGAGTGAAATTCTTTATTGAAGTAAAAGAGAATCATTGAAGTGATTGAAAAGATATTGAAATTGTCGCTGAATTTCATCATAGATATTCATTTAGCTCAGTCGTTCTGCATGTAATTGCAGTAGATTCTAAGTTCGCATTCAACGTCTTGATTGACTCATTTTGATTGATCGTTGATCTTAGAATGATAAACTATGAATAAACTAGCTGTGATTCTCAGTTGCTTGCAAAGACTTTTTCACATAGTTGATATTAATTGAGAGTCTCTGTTCAAAACAATAGAACTGAGTAGATTATGCAGTCAATAGACGTTTCATAGCATGATTCAAATCATTTCTTCAACTGAGATGTCATTGTCTCTTCAATGACAGAAAACATAGTGATGTTTTTTGATGAAATGACATATGATTGTGCAAATGATGTTATAGTCTTCTGACAAAGATAATTCAATAATGAAGTTCATAGCTATATTTTTTCAGCGTTTCTGTGAAATCAAAAAAGAATGATGAAGTTCATTGATGCTATTTCTAGAGACTTTGCTTCACTGACAAGCATGACAGTTTCAAATGTATCATTAAATAGTAGCTCAATGATCTGATCAATAGTAAAAACGCTGAATTAAATTGATGATTCATTTATTGTTGAGATGAAAGATTGAACATTGATCATGCACTTCTTGTAGTAATTTCGTGTGCATGTTCTCAGAGATTCACAGTAGATCTTTTCTAAATAAAACATTGTCAATGATTTTGCAGTTCTTCAGTTTAATGATATGAAATTTGAGCTTGTTCTTGTTCATAGCTTGTTTATATTCACTGCAAAACTCATCTGTTTAATTGACTAATTGTACTCTCTGATAGAGATTGACTTTTGATTCAACAGATAGAACATTGACTCTATCAGAGATCAAAATAGTTTTTGAGATCATGTCTAGAATCTAATCACACTGCAGCGAGATAGTGCGTAGCTGAATAGAATGTTTGATCAATAGAAATAGCTATAACTAGAAAACTAAGAATACAGAAGAAAGAAGACAGTTCCGAGCTGTATCTATAGTAGAGCGAACAAAGAGACGAAGTAGTCAATTTGCTAGAGCTCGAATAGATGAAATGTTTCAGCATATTTCGATTCGAAACATCATTGTTTCTTGTTCACATATCGAAATTTCTAGAGTCTATTGACTAGACTCTATTCAATGTCGACACGCTTCGTAACATTACTCTCTTCTCTTTAAAAGTCATGTTTCTATGACTTGTAGTGTAGCTCATAGCGACAGCGACTAGAAAGTTCTGATGTCAGTCTTTCTATCAATCTTCTCATTGATCTTTCAGATCATTGAAATGTCTATTGTAGTTGACTCACTATGTAGAAATTGACTTGCTCATCGAAGAGATTGATTCTGATCGTGTCATTGAAGCAGACTCACTAGTTGACTTGCTCATTGAAGAGATCGATTCTGATCGTGTCATTGAAGCAGACTCACTAGTTGACACAGAAACACGAGGTAGATCGATTCACTGATAGATAGAGCGATGTGAGTAGATAGATCATCGCATTGACAACGTCTTTGTAGCAGACTCACTAAATTGATCTGAATTCAAATCGAGTTGAATCGAATTTGATGACACAGATTATTTTGACTCGACTGATTCATGAGCTTTTGAGAAAGAAAGAGTTGAACAGCTTATTTTCACTCATCTGCTTCACGAGAATGAGTTGATTCTCAAGCAATTCACGAAGATTCTTTATCGTCGATTCTATTAATCGAGTGAATCGATGCTACTGAATGAGCGATAGATTCTCTAGCAATTCAACAGTCTTGTCGTTGATTCTATTGACTCTCTGATGTTGTTTTGTCTTTCGAAGTCGTTGATCATCAGATAAACAAATTTCTTTATACTCGTTTCGTTGTTCGTTGAGTAGCTTGAATGAATAATGAAATTGATATCGTGTGATAAACGAATTCTTAGTTTAATGTTGAAATCGTGCCTAGAATCTAATCACACTGCAGCGAGATAGTGCGTAGCTGAATAGAATGTTTGATCAATAGAGATAGCTATAACTAGAAAACTAAGAATACAGAAGAAAGAAGACAGTTTCGAGCTGTATCTATAGTAGAGCGAACAAAGAAACGAAGTAGTCGATTTGCTAGAGCTTGAATAGATGAAATGTTTCAGCATATTTCGATTCAAAACATCGTTGTTTCTTGTTCACATATTGAAATCTCTAGAGTCTATTGACTAGACTCTATTCAATGTTGACATGCTTCGTAACAATAGTCTGAAAACAATCTTCAAAACGCTGAGCTGATTCAGAGATGTTCACTAGAGACATTCTGATTAAAGCATCAACTTTAGTGTTCATTTTGCCTGATCTAAAGATGATCTGAAAATTGAACTTCGATAGAATGTTCAGATAGTTGACTTGATGTCGACTCAGCTGATTGTTTTTCATGAAGATCTTCAGAGCTTGATGATTGATGAATATCTAAATGAGTAATTCAGTACATTTCAACTTGAGTCATCAATGTTTGAAACAGCGAATAATGATCAGCAATTTCTTGTCATAGATATAATAGTTGATTTCAGCGAGAATCATGCTTTTGCTGTAGAAGATCATCAAGTGAAGTACATTTTCATCATTGTACTGAAACAGTATTTCATCTTTTACATAGTTCAATGCATTGATTTTCAAAATAGTCTGATGTTTGAGATCGAAATGACGAAGAACTGAAGCAAAACTGATCTGTTTCTTCAAATTTCTGAAAGCTTGAATGCAAACTTTATTTCAAACAAAAGACGTGTTTTTTCTAGTCAATTGAGTGAATGATTTGACTAGTTTGAAGAAGTCTCTAATGAAACAACGATAGAAGTTCACAAATCTTACAAAGCTCTGAATTTCTTTCAAATTGATCAAAGTAGTTCAGTTGACTATGATGATCATCTTACTTGAATTCATGCGAAGATCTTGTTTTAATACAATGACTTCTAGAAAGACAGTCTCTTCTACATCAAATTCGCACTTTTGAATATTCATCTGCAGTTCAGCTTCGCATAGTCATTTCAATACTAGTTTGACGTGATCTCTATGTTTTTTTCTTGTTTTGCTATAGATGAGAATGTCATCTAGATAGACTTGACAAAAGTCGTTCAGAAAGTTTCATAAAACATCATTCATATATTGCTGAAAGAAGATTGATTCATTAGTCAGTTCAAATGATAGCATCTTGTATTTATATGCTTCTAAAGCAGTGATAAAGATGATGTAATTCTCGTTATCAAGATGTATTTGAAGTTTGTTGAACGCTGATATGATGTTTAATCTAGTCAGATGCTTGCAACTCACTATTTTATCAATGATCTCATTTATCAACAATAGAGAATATCTATTTCTTTTGAAAATGACATTTAGCTTTCAATAGTTCATGCAGAATCGAAGATCTTTATTTGCTTTGAATGCAAAGAGAACAGAGAAGAAATAGAAGATCTGACTAGAAGTGATGAATCTCTTCGACAGATTCTCGTTTAAATACTTCTTTACTTTCAGAAGTTTAACAAAAAACATTCAATAGACTTGACAGTGAGAAAGCATTGAATCACTGATGAGCTCAATTTTATGATCGTAGAAGCGATTTGAAGATAGCTTATTTGATTGAGTTCAATCAAAAACATCTAGAAAATCATGATATTCTGAAAACAGCTTGACTTTAATAGCTTTCAAATTCTGAGTAGTTTTCTCAACAAAAGTGACGTTCAGAGCATTTAAATTGCACTGAGTGTTGTACGCGATTTTTCTATCGATATTCTTCATGAAGAGAGTGAATACTTCAGTCTGATTCTTCTTTGAGTGATTCAACAATGTTTTGAACGAAGCAATGTTTATGCTTTGAATTGAGAATGACTCTTTCTGAATCGTAGTTGAAACAGATCGTTTGAGCATTCTAGAAATCTTTGACTGAAAGATAAAAGTAAATAAAGTTGATTGCAATCAACTTGAATGCTTTAAATTGAGAGAGATTGAAAAAATCGAAATGAAAGTATCTAATTAATTCAAAAAAACGATGACGTCAATTTTCATATTCAGTAATATTTCATTTTTGTTCATTTATGATTTTTCTAATATGACTTCGTGATGATTGATGTCAACTATCAACATAGAAACAGTCAATTTCTTATGACTTTCAATGATGAGATTTGATAGAATTTTATGAGTGATAGTTTTCTTAAATATCTTTTCATCATATTCTTTTATTAACTTCTTTTTTGTCAGTGATATAGATTGAATTTTCAGCTCTTTACATACTTTATTGACTAGATTGATATGTATGATCATATAAATGATTGAATCATTGTCTATCAAAGAGCGAAGACTGAATGATTCATTCTGCAAGATGAGAAGAGCATCGATCAGAAATGACTTATCAAAGTAATTCTCTTTCGATAGAATTTCATCTAGATTGCACAAAGATATAATCTTCACTTCAGTGATTGTTGAAAAGATGACTAGTTTTTTGACTTGAACTTTGATTCAATATTGAGTTCAAAACAATCATAGTTCTCGTCAACTGCATTAACTTTGATAGATTGATTCAAGCATTCTTTGAAACTATGATCTGATTTGTGACATATGAAACAGATTTCAACTAGAACATCTGCATTCTTGACGTTAATCAAAACTGCGCTGCGCGACTTTGATCAGTCAGACTTCAAAGTCGAAGACTGAACAGCAATAGTTGCTCTAGAAATGATGATCTTTGAATCATCACGTTTGAGTAGTTTGTTCTTGATCTCTTGAACTGCTTTATGTTCATTGTTTAAGCAAATCAGATAGTTTTGAATATCTGATAGCTTGATGAGTGACTTCATCTGAGCTGTTCAAAAGATTCAAAGACGAGAGTTTATTTTATTCTTTAGATCAATGACTAGTACGTTCTTCTGATACTTTAGATAGATGTATAGTTGTTGAAACTGATTAAAGAAATTGCTGAATTTCTTTGATTCTTGAATCAGATTAATATATTTTCTACGATAGTTGTCTTTCTTATCAGAGTCATAAAATGATTGAGCTAGTTCATTTAGAAGTTCATTGACAGTCAGATAGAGATTGTTACAGTTGAGATCGCGTTTGACTTGAGTGATTTCGATGACATCATCTGCTAGTCGAGAGTTTATGTAGCTCAGCTTGTAGAGTTCATTTGAAAAGATGTTGATGTTAATTGTGTTATGATTCTAGTCTTCGTCTATTCTTCGCCTAGTCTTCGCCTGATTTCATTCTAATCGAGTCTAGCACAGAGCTGAGAAACACACATATAAGAATCGAGTTCTTTTCTGTAGATACTTTTCTTTCTTAGCATTTATCTATTAGTTAAATGACATCTCTATGACTTGCTCTAGATCGATCTCTAACAGTAGATAAATGCTAATCAACTACTCTGCTATCGACGTGTAAATGATATGAAATAATCTACTTCTATTCAGAAAATTCGTAAGAAATTCTTTGAATTACTTTCATCAAAATACATCACTCAACTTTATTACAATCAAATCTATCTATCTATCTTTCTCACAATGACACGCGACTTTGAATCAGTCAAGTCACAAACAGCTTGTCTGCTTAGAAGCACTGCTAGCAGACGCGTTTTCATTATTTTCTTCAATGTCTCAGCTGAATCTCAGAATGTCACTACTTCATGAGACATCAACATGAGTCAACAACTTTGTCAATGAACTATTGATCAGTCAGACGAGATCATCAAGATGCTGATCGAGCTAAAAGATCAACGAGACATGACTTTGAAACTCAACAAGCAATGAATCAATGTTCAAGTCGATCACATCAAGAGACTTGATGAGCTAGAAATCAATCAAATGACAATAGACATTCAAGAAGAGACTATCATTAAACTATGAGAGAAAGTCTTGAGTCTAAAAAAGAGACAGCGTTCAGCGAATCATTCTTGATCTCGTCAATCTACTGAATCTCGAGTTTCTACGAAATCTCTATCTCATCAATCTATTAAGAATCATACTTGACGTGATTTATTCACTCTATTCGATAATGATCATCACAAGTCTTTCAAGTTTTCAAACTCATCTGTATTCATCGATGAAGATGAATCAACATGAGATAGCTGAAGAATCAAGATGAACGACAAGCTTCAGACAAATGTCGATCACTTTGATAATGAGAATATCTGTATTGTCTATGTGATATCTAGACTAGAAGATAATGCTGCTGAATATATCTTCACTTGACATTGACATGACGCTTCGCATTCATACATCTCGATCAACGAGCTATTTGAGCATCTGAAAGAAATATACGATGAACTGAATAGAAATCGAAAGTGTTGTTGCAAGTACAACACTCTGAAATAAACAGACAAGTCTTTCAATGTCTTCTACTTCAACTTTATGAAGCTATTCAACTATCTAGACTACGACGATTGCACTCTGATGAACGATCTTCAGAATAAAATCAATAATTGCTTGCAGAACGCTTTATCAGTCTGTTCAGAGAATTTTACTTCGCTCACTTACTTAAGAATCTTTCTTCAAGATGTGAATAATAAACAATGAGTCAACTATCAGCTACGCAGTCAGCTTTGCACTGTCATCGTCAAAGTCTCTGTCGTATCTGATAAATGTGCTGCTACTTCATTGTCAATGACAACTTTGATAATTGAATATATCAAGTCAACTATCTTTTCTACATCTGAATCAGTCAGATCGTCTATCGTTTGCTATATCTGCAAGATCTCAGATCATTTATTCAAGAACTGTTCTCAAAACAAGATCAATACTTCAGCATCTTGTGTTTTCATCTCTCGTTTACATGAGATCATCATTTCGAAGAATAAAAAGAATGAGAAAATGTCTTCTTTTGAAGATAGCAAGACAAAAAACTAGAGACTTTCATCAAAGACGCGATGAAAGATGTGTTAATTTCTTCAACAATGAGCATGTCAGATGATTCTTTTGCTTCTAAATTTTTGATTATTGAATGTGTACTTTCTAGCAATGAAATTAGTTACTCATTGAAGTCATTGATAAACATTGAAGCTGCTGACTATTCATTCATTGATGAAGTGATTGCGCAGATTGTTTGTGATCAGTTGCAAATTGAACTTCTGGCTTTGATCAAAGCGAAGTCAATTCGAGAATTTGACGATCATTATGTTAAGAAACTCATTACTCATGTCATCTATTCAAATCTGACTGTTTAAGATCATATGATTGACACAGCTTTTATGTTGATCACTTGATTAAATCAACATCAAATGATTCTTGAAAAAACATGAATGAATAAAATCGATCTAGTAATTGATATGCAAATCGATTTTCTTCGATTATCGAATTTCATTTCTAATCATAAATCAATTGTTCTACTCACAAGCAACAAGATAATCACGAAGCAGAAGAGTTTGACTTCTACTCATATACTGAAGAGATCTTTCACTACATTTCAACTCAGTCTGAAATAACTCTCTTTCAGTCAGTTTAATGAGAAGTCAGTTAAACTAATTGAACAGTTAAAATCGCACGACGCGACTTTAACTAACGTCAAAAATTCTAAATCATTGTTCAGTCTGAATTCATTCTTTTTCAGTTCAATGAACATAGCAATGATAGAGACAGCGACATATAGAATGTTAGTCAAATGATCAAATGTCAAGATCTTTGCTGTTATGATCTTGAAAATCGATCGACTCATAACTACAGTTGAAAACAAGTCTGAAGAAGTGAATCTGCATGAGCTTTTTCACGCTGAAGTTCTCAAGCAAGTCAAGATCAAGCTCTTCTTTGAATATCATGACTATCTAGATGTCTTCAATCGAGCAATGATCAATCAGCTATCATTGCATCATTTCTATGATTACAAAATTGAGTTGATCGATGAAGAAATATCTTCGCGAAGCAGACTATATCAGATGTTCGATCACAAGCTTCAGAAGATAAAGAAATATCTGATTGAACATCTGAACAAAGAATTCATTTTCTTCAGCTTTGCATCATACATCTCGCTCATCTTGTTCGCTGAAAAGAAAGACGAAAGTCTGCGTTTCTGCGTCGATTACAGAAAGCTCAATGCTTTGATTAAACGAGATCGCTATTCTTTGTCATTGATAGACGAGACTCTTACTCGTATACAAGAAAGCAAGTATCTGACTCGATTGAACATCATTGTCGCGTTCAACAAGCTACGCATGCACTCAGATAGCAAAGATTTGACTATCTTTATTATCTTCTTCGACTTATACAAATATTATGTAATGCTCTTTGAATTAATCAATGAATCAACGTTTTATCAACACTATATGAATGATGTATTGTTTGAATATCTACATCAGTTTTGTCAAATCTATCTAAATGACATTATCATCTACAGCAAGATCTTGAAGAAACACAAGCGACATGTATGATTGATCTTGAATAGACTACGAGAAGCTGATTTACAGATAGACATCAATAAATGCAAGTTTCATGTTCAGAAAATCATCTTTTTAGAACTTTTGATGTCAATCGAGAGACTTAAGATGAATTCACGAAAGATGCAAGCAGTTATTGATTGATCTACACTCAATAATCTCACTTAGATACAGTTCTTCATTGACTTCTGCAATTTCTATCAACGCTTCATCAAGAACTTTTCGAAGATTGTTCATTCAATGATTCAACTCATTCAAAAGAAGATCATATTTGAATGAAACAAAGTCTGTCAAACTGCATTCAATCACATGAAGAGACATATGATTGAGACTTCTATACTTCGTCACTTTGATCAGACTCGCGATTTCATTCTTGAAATTGACTCATTCAACTACGTCAACGATGAAGTTCTGTCTCAATATGATGATGAAGATGTTCTACATTCGATTGTCTTCTATAGCAAGAACATGTCTTCTGCTGAATGCAACTACGAGATATATGATAAAAAACTGCTAATCATAATTTGAGCTTTTGAACACTGACGACTTGAACTGAAGCTGATCAACATTTCTATCAAGATGTTCATCGATCATCAAGCGCTCATCTCATTGATGAAAGACAAGAAGCTGAGTCAACGACAGATGCATTGAGTTCAGAAGTTAGTTGACTTCAACTTCAAGATAATGTATTGATCTGACAAACAGAACATTAAGATTGATGCATTAACTCATCAAGCTGACTTTATGTCTAGAGATCTCAACGATGAACGCATTCAATATCAAAGAACTACTATTCTGACATTGAATCAAATGAAGATCGCTGATCTAAAGAAGAATAATGATCAATCAATTTATAAACAGATTCTTGAGATTAATGAGATTGATGAGAATTGTACGCTACTTCGCGAAGCAATAGCAAGAGACGAAGCACAATATGAAGATATCAAATTGAAAAATTGTCGAATTCAGAATAAAATCTTGTATCATGATAGTCAGCTATGAGTCTCGTTCAACGAGCTTCTACAATGAATCTGATTCGTGAGATACATGATCAATCGTTGATTGATCATTCTGAAATTCTTAGAACAGTAAAGATCATAAAGCGAAATTACTATTGATCTTCTATGCAAAAAACGATAGATCGATATATTCAAAACTGCTACATATGTCAACGTTCAAAAACATCAAGAAATAAATCAAATGACTTGCTTCAATCTCTATCTATATCTGAACAGTGATGACAGAACATAGTCATGAACTTCATTATTGATCTATTTGATTTGTACGACTATAACGCTATTCTGACTGTCATCTGCAGATTGTTGAAAGAAAGACATTATATTTCTTGCATCATTAATGATGAAGATATCACAGTTGAAAAGACAGCTGAAATGTTGCTTCAATGAATATATCGAACTCACAATCTATCAAGCTTCATTGTATTCAATCGAGATTCTCAGTTCATCTTCATTCTTTGAAAGTCTTTTTGCAAACGACTGAGCATTTCTCTTCAATTGTTCATCGTTTATCATCTTCAGATCAACGATCAAAGTGAATGAGTCAATCAGAATGTCAAGCAATATCTTTGTTTCTTCTGTTCATACATGCAGAACGACTGATTCAAGTAACTACTCATGATTGAGTTTGTCAACAATAACATCTTGTCTTCAGTCATCTTCTTGACTTTCTTCTTCATGAACAAGAACTTTCATTCTCATATGAGCTTCGACTCTGACATCATCGAGTATGAAAGCACTCGCGAACGCTTGCAGATCGATTGAGTCAAGAATATATCTGAACAAATGAACAAGACATTGATCTTTGCTCATGAAGCTCTGATCAAAATACGAAAACAAATGATAAATCAAGCTAATAAGCATAGAAAGAAGATCAATTACAAGATTGAATCAAAGATGTTTTTGAACGAACGAAACATTATTATAGCGAGACTTTTCAGAAAATTGAATGACAAGATGCTTGATTCATTTCAGATCACTGAGTCTGTTGACTCATTCTATAAGTTGAAACTATCAAAAACTATGCGTATACATGATGTATTTCATTCAGAGCTTCTTCGTTCTGTCATCAATGATTCTCTGTCTGATCAAAAGAATGAATCTTCGAGATCAATAGTGATAAACGATGAAGACGAATGAGAAATCGATGATATACTGAACTCTCGACGCTATAAAAGACGACTTCAATATCGAGTCAAATGAAAGAACTATGACAACGATCTCAACTGATATAACGCTGACGACGACAATTTTATGAATGCTTAAGAGATGATTGATGAATTTCATATCAGATATTCAAGAAAAGCACATTAGAGAACAACATTCATGCAAACATGAATAGTCAAGAAGAAGAAGTAATGTTATGATTCTAGTCTTCGTCTATTCTTCATCTAGTTTTTGTCTGATTTCATTCTAATTGAGTCTAGCACAGAACTGAGAAACACATATATAAGAATTAAGTTCTTTTCTGTAGATACTTTTCTTTCTTAGCATTTATTTATTAGTTAAATGACATCTTTATGACTTGCTCTAGATCAATTTCTAACAAATTGCTAACTTCTCTTGTATGTCAAGAGATCAGTTCTTTCAAGTAGAATTCTTTTCATCAATGAACATTGAAGAGTTGAGTATTTTGTGATATTTAGATCGTTTGAAGTAAATGACAATCGAGAAAGCAGTGATGATTACATTGACTGTGATAGCAGTGAAAGCTTGTAGTTTTGCTTTCAACTGTTGAATTTCACTCTTGTCTCATTGTTTCATCTTGATGAAACGATCTGTTTCTCTATTAAGAGCATAGATACGTTTCTTTCATACTTTCATATCATCGTGTATGATGATTTCAGCGTTTAATTCATTAAAAGCAATGAATGAAGAAGTGTGTTGTGAGTCGACGATAGAAGAGAGAGCTTGTGAACGTGTTTGTTGCAAGAAATCAACGAAAGCTTTATCTTTATCAGATGTGTTCTTAAATGTCATAGTGAAGAAGATGAGAATTGTTTGAAAGAAAGATTAAATGAATGATGATGCTTGATGATTGAAAAAGAAAGATGTATGTTTGTTCAACAAAGAAGATGTTTCTGAGAATGATTGATCTTGAAGCAATTCACGAAGATTCTTTATCATAATTCTCTTGATCAATTTGATTCTCTAGCAATTCACGAAAATTCTTTATCATAGATTTTATTAATCGATTTTGAACGAATGCATACTGAATGAGCGATAGATCTTCTAGCAATTTAATGATCATATGTTTTCATTGATTCTATGAATTTTCTGATGTTGTTCTTGTCTTTCAAGATTGAATCATCAGGTAAACAAATTTCTTTAGACTCGATTCATCTGTATAAGTTGATTGAATGAATAATGAAATCAGTATCGTGTGATTAATGAATTCTTAATATAATGTCAGAATCGTGTTTAAATGATACAATCAATGAAGATCAGAATTGATAGTGCTTGATTTTTAGAAATAGCTATAACTGAATATTAAGAATACAGAAGAAGATTGATACAAAAGCTTTTATTTATGTAATGTTTAAAGACTGTGCTAAACTTGAAAGAAATGTGTTTATAACATGAAAAGAAAATGATGTAAATGAACAAGATGTTGATGAAAGAAAAGAGTGTTGAGAAAGAAAAAGAGTGTTGAATCATATCTGAGTCAAATCTGAGTCAGATTTAGATCAGATCTCGACTAGATTGTTGACTAACTTTAATCATTACACAGAGTACTCGCTAGCGTGCATTGCAAATTGATTAAAGCTTCAGTCTTGTTCAGTCTTGATACGCTTGTAACATTTTACAACTTAAGCTGCAAAGTGCATCAATGTTTAAAGTATCAAGAATATAATCACAAGATGTATGAATGCAAAAACAAGCAAAAATGCATTTATTATATGTTGAATCATCATTTAAAATACTGTTTTTATAAACAGACTTGAAACATGTGAAAATGTAAAGCATGTTAAAACATACATAGAATTTTTGATTCTCAATGTTATAAACAACAAGCTGAAAAAGAAAGTATAAAAAGAGTCACAAAGCACAGATCTTTATATCATGTTATATGAGAGCAAAAAAAACTCAGAGCAATGATGTCAAAGATATTCATAAAAACATTTATTAATTTGAAATCATTGATGAACAATGACTTGAAAAGAAAGTAAAAACATTCAACAAATGAAAATTGTCTACTTAATGTAATCATCACATCAGAAAACACTATATTAAATCACTTAATTAAAAAGTTAAGATCAAATGAATTGAAATTAACATCAGTTATATTATTGTTAATGTCATTTTCTGTTGAGAATCTTACAAATGAAGCAAACACTTTGCAAACATTTAAGAAAACATTAAACAGTTTAAAATGTAAATTTTAATGTTTCAGCAAAAGAAGCTTTAAATACTACAGTACAACGTTCATAAGTTCAGAAACAAAATGATGATAACATTATTATATGAGAAAAAGATAAAAAAACTATGACATTCTGATTCTTCAAGAACTCTGATAATTTAATGACATTTTCAGAGCATACTGCTTAGCAATTGTCAACTTCATACTGAAGAATAATGAAGATAAAATCTATTTCTACATAAATAAGAAAATCAACAGCAACATCTGATATTCAACATGATACTTCAAAGATGTAAACACAATTATGTTATAAATATTAACAAATGATGCATAGATGATTCAAAAAGCTATACACATTCATGAAGTATACAATTCATCATTCAGAAATCATAAAATCATTCATGAAAAAGAAAATCTTTCAAACATCAAAAACATGTTGCACATGTTGAAAAAAAACATTCTTGTAAAAGATTTCAATTTGCATCACTTCACATAAGAAGAATCATTTTATTCAAGATAACATTTATTGTTGAATGAGTTAATTAAAATGATCATGAACATTAATGCATCACTAACATTATTTTAAGATACAATTACAAAAGATTATCAAGAATTTTAAATAATAATAAATTTGATCTTCATAACAGATGACATTATGAATCAATTAATATGATGTGAAATCAACAAAAAAATGAAAAACTTCTCAAATCATTTATTGATACAAACAATTATAAATTTTAGAGTCTGCAAGAAGTTAGCGTGAAAATCACGTTGCAACTGAAAGATAATGAATAAAGAGAAATTCATTAATATTCTGAAAGAACAAATGTTGAAATCACTATTGAATCATGAAATGAAGCATTGATGCATAAATGAATACATCAAGCAATTGCTGAATGCATTAAAGAAAATTATTAAGATTTTCACTTTTTGAGTAAAATTACATGAAATAATCAAAGCAGAATGAATGCAGAAATGTATGAAGATCATCAAAAGTATGCAATGAATGAAAAGAAGTTGTTGAATCATTGATGATTAAACAAAGTACATTCAAGCATGTGACAAGAAAAGCAAGATCATCAGAAAATAGAAATGCAGTGAATATTAAGAAATCATGCAGAATGTTAAACAATTCTTGAGAGAACTATTCAAAACTGCGAAATGAGCAAGAAATGCAGTTGCAAACATATTAACTTAAGTGACAATTTTCTCTCTGATCAAGTCAAAATGCTTTAACATCATTACAACAATGCAAAATAAAGTAAAAATGATGTTTTAAATTCAATTTTTATCATTTTCAGAAATTTTCATGCTGAACATAATAAACTTCAAGTATTCATTCTTAATTAAAGATGATGCTTTGCTGATGCATCATAAGATTAAAAGAATCATTTATAAAATAACATTTGACAAAATGTTAAAACATATGAAATACACAAATAAAATAATGCGCAAACTCATTGATAACACATCAAAATAAATATACTTTTTCTTTGAAAGATGTTTACAGAAGAGAATACAATCAACTCAGTTCAAGAGCACAATCACAATAATGATGTAAAAGTCAGATAAGAAAAATTACTTCAATGCAAAAATATATAAATCAATTGTGTTATTTAACACATTGAGCAAAGTACTAAAATTCATCATATTCAAATGTTTGCAAAATATTATAAAAGTTTGCAACTCAATATTGAATACTCAGATGAAAGTTTGTAAGCACAAATTAATAAATATGACTTTGCAACTAATTATAAAAAAGATACATATAGTATGAAGTGATACAAGAAGAAAAGTAGTCTCATTGCTGAGTTTGAATAAGAAGAATGCATTTAATAATATGATGCACAGCAAACTTTTACATGACATGAAGAAGAGAAAAGTTTTTAAACTGCTTTTCAAGTTTGTAAAGAACTTTCTGAAAGATCAACACATCATGATCACAATTAATGATTACATGATGATGAAATGCAATGTAAACATTAACATATTACAAAATTCTTTACTATCATTAATATTATATCTGTTTTACAATACAAACTTGTTAAAAGTATGTGATGATATTAAGCTAAAAATTAGCTTTATAAACTTTGTGAATGACATCAATATCTTGATATATAAAGAATTTATAAAACGCAATTGCAGAGTTCTTAATGAAATCTATAATAAATGCAAACAACGATTAAAAATGCATGATATCAAATTCTTGATGACAAAGCATAAGCTGATTCTGTTAGAAATCAGCATAGAGCGAGTCAATATGAGTGTCATTTAACTAGAAGATAAATGCTAAGAAAGAAAGATAGCTACAGAAAAGAAGCTGATTACATATATGTGTTTCTCAGTCGACGCTAGACTCAATAGAAACTAGTCAAGATGACAAAGCGAGAATAGATCTGACAAGACTAGAAGATTGAGTCTGACAAGACTAGAATCATGACATTATTCTCTCTCTTCGACGATTCATGTTCGCATGAATGTATTTTCTGCTCGATTCAATTGATTGCTCAATCATGATTTTACAGACTCAGACTCATTAAATTCTGATTAATTGAATAGTCGAAAGCACTTCTAGCGCGATTTGTTCGAATATCAAATATGAAAATCGTCAACTATCTTCTGAGCGTTCATAAATTCATCGTCATCAGCGTTGTATCAATTGAGATCATTGTCATAGTCATTTCATTTGACTCTATACTGAAGTCGTCTTCGATATCGACGAAAATTCAATATATCGTCGATTTTTCATTCGTCTTCATCATTTATCACTATTGAATCTGAGAGTTCATTCTTTTGATCAGACAAGAGATCGTTGACGACAGAGCGAAGCAGATCAGAATGAAATACATCATGAACATGCATAGACTCTGATAATTTCAGTTTATATGAAGAGTCGACGAGATCTAGATTGATGAAAGAATCGAGCATTTTGTCATTTAGCTTCTTGAAAGATCTCGCTGTAATGATGTTTCTTTCATTCAGAAACATCTTTGATTCAATCTTGTAATTGATCTTCTTTCTATGCTTGTTAGCTTGATTCATCATTTGTTCTTGTGTTTTGATCAGAGCTTCACAAGCGAAAATCAATGTCTTGTTCATTTGCTCAGATATATTCTTGACTCGATCGATCTGCAAGCATTCGCGAGTGCTTTCATATTTGATGATGTCAGAATCGAAGCTCATACGAGAATGAAAGTTCTTGTTCATGAAGAAGAGAGTCAAGAAGATGATTGAGAACAAGACGTTATTGTTGACAAACTCGATCATGAGTAATCACTTAGATCAGTTGTTCTGCATATACAAACAGAAGAATCGAAGATATCGCTTGATGTTCTGATTGACTCGTTCGCTTTGATCGTCAGTCTGAAAATGATAGACGATGAACAATTGAAGAGAAATGCTCAGTCGTTTGCAAAGAAACTTTCATAGTATAGAGATGAATTGTGAATTTCGATCAGATACTATGAAGCTTGATAGTTCATGAGTTCAATATATTCATTGAATCAGCATTTCAGCTGTCTTTTCGACAGTGATATCTTCATCATCAGTGATGCAAGAAATATAATGTCTTTCTTTTGACAATCTGCAGATGATCGTCAGAATAGCGTTGTACTCGCTTGAATCAAATAGATTGATAATGAAGTTCATTGCTATGTCTTGTCATCGCTGTTCAAATATCGATAGAGGTTGAAGCAAGTCATTTGATTTATTTCTAGATGTCTTTGAGCGTTGACAGATATAGCAGTTTCAAATATATCGATCTATCGTTTTCTGCATGAATGATCAATAATAGTTTCGCTTTATGATCTTCACAGTTCTAAAAATATCAGAATGATCAACTGATGACTGATCATGTATCTCACGAATCAGATTCATTTGTAGAAGCTCGTTGAACGAAACTCATAGTTGACTATCATGATACAAGATTTCATTCTGAGTTTGACAATTCTTCAATTTGATATCTTCATATTGTGTCTCGTCTCTTGCTATTGCTTCGCGAAGTAGCGTACAATTCTTGTCGATCTTATTAGTCTCAAGAATCTGTTTATAGATTGATTCATCGATGTTCTTCTCTAGATCAGCAATTTTCATTCGATTCGAAGTGAGAATTGTAGTTCGCTGATAGCAACATCGTTCATTCTCGAAGCTTCTAGAAACTGAATCGACTCAACGAGTCAATGCATCGACTTTGATGTTTTATTTATCTGAACGATACATGATTTTGAAGTTGAAGTCGACGAGCTTTTGTACTCAGCGCATTTGACATCTACTTAGCTCTTTATCTTTCATTAATGACGTTAAAGCTTGATGATCAGTGAACATCTTGATGAATAGCTCAGTCAATTTCAGCTCAGATCATCAATGCTTGAAAACTTGAATGTTTGCTAGTAGTTTCTTGTCATAGATCTTGTAATTGCACTCAGCGAAGCTCAGATTCTTGCTGTAGTAGATCATTGAATGCAATGTTTCTTCGTCATCATACTGAGAAAGTATATCATCGTTGACGTAGTCGAATGAGTCTGTTTCAAGAATAGTCTCTCTATTCTGATCAAAATGACGAAGAATAGAGACTTCAATCATTCATTTCTTCATATGATCAAAGATCATTTGACAAGCTTGATTTTATTCAAATATCATCTCTTTTTGAATTAGTTGAATCAGAGAATGAACAATCTTCGAAAAGTTCTTTATAAAACGTCGATAGAAGTTGCAGAAATCGACGAAGAACTGCATCTGAATGAGATTTGTAGAAGTAGATCATTCAACTACTGCTTGTACTTTTCTGAGATTCATCTTTAGTTCTTCGATGAATAGCAATAGTTTCAGAAAGAAGATCTTCTGAACATGAAACTTGCACTTGTTTATATTCATCTGAAGATCAGTCTCTCGTAGTCTATGTAAAATCAATCGTACGTGTCACTTATGTTTCTTCAGTGTTTTGCTGTAGATGATAATGTCATCTAGATAGATCTGACAAAACTGATGAAGATAGTCAAATAGCACGTCGTTCATATAGTGTTGATAGAAAGTTGAATCGTTGATTAATTTGAAAGACATCACGTGATATTTGTAGAAATCAAAAGAGATGATAAAGATAGTCAAATCTTCGCTGCTTGAATGCATACGCAGTTTGTTGAAGACGACAATGATGTTCAATCGAGTCAGATACTTGCTATCTTGAATACGAGCGAGAGTTTCGTCTATTAAGAGTAGAAGATAGCGATCTCGTTTGATCAAAGCATTGAGCTTTCTATAATCGACGCAGAAACGCAGACTATCGTCTTTCTTTTCGATGAATAGTATGAGCGAAGCATATGAGGTCGAGCTAGAAGATATAAAGCTCTTATTCAGATGTTCAATCAGATAATTCTTTATCTTTTGAAGTTTGTAGTCAGACATATGATAGAGATGACTTCGAGAAGATGTTCTCTAGTCGATCAACTCTATTTTATGATCGTAGAGACAATGAGAGAATAGTTGATCAGTCATCACTCGATCAAACACGTCTAGATAGTCATGATATTTCAAAGAAAGCTTAGCTTTGACTTTCTTCAAGATCTCTTCGTGTAAAAGCTCTTGTAGATTTACATCTTCTGATTTATTTCTAGCTGTTTTTAGAAGTCGATCGATTTTCGTGACAATGATCACGAAAGTAATCACATTCGATCATTTGACTAGTGATTTATATGCTGCAGTCTTTATCATTGCTATGTTCATTGAATCGAAAGACGAAGCGAAGTTGACTGAATTAGATGATTTCATGATTTTATCGAATGAAGATGACTTCTCGCTGAGTCGAGTGATGACAGAAGAGATAGATCTCTTTAGTATTTGAGTGAGAGTCAAACTCTTCTGTTCTATCGCGATTTTCTTGATGACAGAAAGAAGAGTCGAATGAGCTTTGATAGAAGCTTTGATATGAGCTTCGAAACTAGAAAATTGAAGACGATCGTCTTTCATATCAATAGTCATCTCGATCTTGTTCATTCATGTTTTTTTGAAAATCATTCAATGTTGACTCAATCGAGTAATCAGCATAGAAGCGAAACGTTTCATATGATCTTGAACAGTCAGATTCAAATAAATTGCATGAGTAATGAGCTTTTTTGCATAATGATCATCGAATTTTCTTATTGACTTGAACTTGATTAAAGATAACGATTCAATTTGCAAATGATCACAAACATTCTGCGCGATTAATTCATCAATGAACGAATAGTCAGCTGCTTCAGTGTTAATCAATGACTTTAATGAGTAACTAATTTCATTGCTAGATAGTACACATTCAGTAGTCAAAGATTTCGAAGCAAAGAAATCATTTGAGCTGCTCGTTGTTGAAGAAATTAACACATCTTTCATCGCGTCTTTGATGAAAGTCACTAGTTTTTTGTCTCATTCTTCGATTTCTCTGTAAATAATTTCTTCTCTTTTTTCGACATGATGATCTCATTGAGACGAGAAATGAATGCATGAGATGTCGAAGTACTAGTCTTCAGCTGAGAGCAGTTCTTTGAAAGATGACTCGATACTTTGCAGTTGAAGCAGATGATTGACATTCTTGATCATTCAGATTCAAGAGTGAAAAAAGTAGCGAGTTGAACATAGCTAGTAGTCGAGACTGAAGCTGATGTCGACGAAGAAACAAAACGTTTTTTCGAAGCTGCTATCGATTTGACTGTTCATTGCTCATCACGTAGCTGATAATTGACTCATTGTTTATTATTCACATCTTGAAGAAAGATCTTGAGCTTGTCAAGCGAGCTAAACTCTATGAGACAAACTGACAATGCGTTCTGAAGACGATTGTTGATTTTATTCTGAATGTCGTTCATCAGAGTGATATCGTCGTAGTTCAGAAAGCTGAATATTCTAGTGAATTCTGAATAGAAGAAGCTGAAGAGCTTGTTGAGCTGCTTCAGAGCAATGTATTTGCAATGACACTTTCGAATCAGATTCTGATCTTCGTAAATTTCTTTCAGATGTTTCAGTAGCTCTGATAGTGATTGATAGAGTGAGAAAGCATCAACACGATGCTTTGCATAGATTTGCTGATCAGCATCATCTTCTAGTCTGAAAATCACATAGACAATACAAATCTTTTCAGTAGAATAATGATTCACGTTGACATCGAGCTTGTCAGCTATTTTGATGTTTCATGTTTCTCAGATAGAGTCATCTGTTTCGATGAAGATGAGTGAATTCGAAAGCTTGATGAACTTGTGATGATCATTTTCGTTTTCAGATAGAGTAGAAGACTCTCGTTGAGAGCGAGCTTTGAAAGTCGAGCTTCATTCAACTTTCTGATTGACTCGTTGCTCAGCTGACTGAGTATCTTGACGAAACATAGATCGATTGACTTGACGTTGTTTTGCTCTGAAGTTCAATCACTCGTCTTGTAGCTGACTGATCTTTTTCTCTAGTTCATCGTTCTTATCAAAAGCGACTTCTAGTTGTTTCGCTCTCTTTTTGTGATCTTTCTGTACAAAAAGTCAGTGTTCATTGAGTTGTAAAGTCAAGTCTTGCTGACTTCGAAGCTCGTTCAGCATATTGATGACTTCGTCGAGTTGATTGCTGACTCAATGAAGCAGTTGTTTCTCGATGTTTATGTTTCATGCGATGACAGCTTTCTCAGCTTCAACTGAAGCATCTGTGAGTAGAAGTGAAACTCTTCTATTAACAGTGCTTCTAAGCAGACGATTTGTTCGAGACTCAACTGACTTGACATCATGTATCATGATGAAAGAAGATAGAAGTTGTTGAGATAAGAGTAGATGAGAGATTGATGTTTTTTGAATTGATGTTTTTTGATGAGTGAAAATTTAAAGAATTTCTTGTGAATTTCAGATAATAATTAAGTGCTTTATTTGAAGAATCTCTTGCAAATAGAATGATGAAAATGAATGTAGAATCGAAGAATCTCTTGCAATCTAAAATGATGATGATGCAAATTTGAAGAATTTCTTGCAAATTTTTCTTACTGAATAGATTGTTTCATATCGTCTATTCATCGATAGCAGAGTAGTAAATGATGAGCATTTATTTAATGTTAGAAGTCAGCATAGAGCGAGTCAATATGAGTGTCATTTAACTAGAAGATAAATGCTAAGAAAGAAAGATAGCTACAGAAAAGAAGCTGACTATATATATGTGTTTCTCAGTCGATGCTAGACTCAATAGAGACTAGTCAAGATGACAAAGCGAGAATAAATCTGACAAGACTAAAAGACTGAGTCTGACAAGACTAGAATTGTGACAGAATCACTTTATGAAAATCTTTAAATAATTCAATATGAAAGTTGATGTAAAACTGATAAAACATCAAATTAATTTAAAATCAAATATCAGAATCTTGAGAATTTAATTGAACTTTAAGCTGAAATGAGTGATTTACATGCATCATGTTGAAGCAAAACTAGTGATTAAACAAAAGATCATGCAAACAATCATCAAGTTTACTTGAAACTTATTAATGATGATGAGTAAGCAAATATACTTCATGATGACATGCTCTTTGCTTAGTTACAAAATCATCATATGATATACATCATAAAAAGTGAAAGATCATCAAAAAAGTCTGAATATCAAGTTGAAATCAATGCAAGAAAAAGCATTGCAACAGATTATTAATGTTTATCATGTAACATTAGTAAAGACTTTACAGATAAAAATAAACATGACATTAATAAATATTCATTTACAAAAGCTGATACAAAGATCAATAATAAACATAAACTTTTGAAAATTAAATGAAATTATTAAAATGACAATGCATTAAATTTGTAATAACTTAATACTCAAAAAAGATTAAAAATCAAAGCTGTGCAAAACATCTTTGCAGTTGAAATGAAAGTGAATAAAAGAAACACTTAAGTAAATGAAGATGAATTGAAATCATCTTTACATAATAATTTTCTGATCAAAATCATTAAAGATAGTTATAGTTGCAAACAAGAAAATGTTAATAAAATAACATAATTTCAACACATTTGCATTAAAGCAAAAAGTTTACTTAAATGATAATAACAGTAGAAATGATGTTACAGTGATCATGATAAAAATGAATTGAAAGCTAAGTAAAAGATTGAGAAAATTAACTTTAATCATCACTCATCATAATGAGTTGAAAGAATTAGTTGCAAGAGCGAAACATTTCACAGATGTAGCAACAGTAAATCAAGAGTATCATAAAAAGATATACAAAGTATAAAATGATAATCAGACTTTTCTGAAAACAGTGAAAGCAATAATATCAACAAAAGATCAAACACATCTGCAATGAGTTCAGATTGCACATAAGAGCATTCAATTTTAAGAAGTCATGCTAAAGTTATATTGAGTGACAAAACATGTAAAAATACTTGAAAATAAAGCAATGAACAAAGTAATTAATGATGCACATGATTTGTCTTTATTGCTGACTGAGCATCAATGCATTGAAATAATGATAAGATTAATGCTCATAAATTTGTTGTTAAATTAAAGTTAAGTTGAGTTGAAAGAAATCAACTTAACTTAAGTCTGAGTTCAAGTTGAGATTGAGTTGATCTTTCTTAACTTGAACTCAACTCAAAATCAAGTTGAGTTGCTTGAACTTGATTTTTAAAAATAGTATACTTACTCAAATGCACAGAATTTCTGTGCACTGAGTTGTTTAAACTCAATTTCTAAAAATAATATACTTACTCATATGTATGAAATTTTCGCGCACTCTAACTAGAAAAATTAGTTACAGATAGTATTTCAAAATTTAGCATATTTCAAATTACTATCAATATGTTTAAAATAGTATTTAAAACTAATTTTTCTAGTTAAAGTATGCAAAAACTCAGTGTGCATGAAGATTTTATGCATATAAGTAGTTAATTAATCAACTTTACATTCAAGAAATTTTTTTAAAGTTCTTAATAAAAGTGATAACTTTTACATTAAATTACACATGAAAGCAATAGTATCACTAATAGTGTGACAGTGCAAAAATTGTATTTACTATTTATTTATTTTGTGACAGCGTTGCATTCTGATTGCACAGTATTTACTTTATCATATAACTTGAACAAGCTTCAAATGTGAACTTTTCATCTGTAAGATGAAAAATCAATCTCATATTTTTTGCTTGAATGATTATACACTTTGCATGAATTATGCAAAGATTGATGTCTGTTAAGTAATTAGTATTTAAATCATAAAATTGATTGCAAAATTGATTGCAAAATTGATCATGAAACTAATCTTCATACATTGCAACAAGTCATGCTTTTGTCATTTTCTGCAATGTTTTTATAACTTTTAATTAAAAGCGAAGATTGATTTCAATCAATTCATGATACATTTCATGAATCATACGTTGAAACAACAGCTTTGAAATAAGTAAGTCAATTATTCTTTAATATCAATGAATTTCACGAAGTATCACAGTCTCTTTGCAATATTTTCGCATTTTCTTGAGCTTGATAAAATCACTTTTTATGATGACATTGAAAATACAAGCTAACTCAATAAGTTGAACATTTTAACATATGATCAGCGTCTTTGAAATTACTTTTGCAATCATTTTTGCAATTTAGTAAGACTAAAAACTTACTCTGATGAACTTCAACTTTTTATCATCAATTTTTAACTTCATTGTTAACTGTTTTCAAAACATCTTTTTGACAAATTGCTTGTTATAAGATTTTTTACTGAGTGATGATGAGAATGATGAGAATGAGAATGATGATGATGAAAATGATGATAATGAGAATGATGATAATGAGAATGACAATGATGATTTTAAACTACTTGATAATTGCAATTTATTGTTTAACTCATGATCAAAATTTGATTTTATAAACTTAAATTTAAAATTCACTGCAATATTATTTCTACTTTGCAATCAATTTTATAATCAATTCAAGAGTAATAAGAAATAAAATATATACATAAATTCATGCGAGTTGAAGAATTCATTTAAATTCAAAATTTATTTCAAAATTTTATCAGTTGCAAAATCAAAAATGCTGAGTAGCATTTTGTTATTAAAATTAAACTCATTATTTTTGTCATGATTCTAGTCTTGTCAGATCTATTCTCGCTTTGTCATCTTGACTAGTCTTTATTGAGTTTAGCGTCGACTGAGAAATACACATATGTAATCAACTTCTTTTCTGTAGCTATCTTTCTTTCTTAGCATTTATCTTCTAGTTAAATGACACTCATATTGACTCACTCTATGCTGATCTTTAACATTAGATAAATGCTCATCATCTACTACTTTGCTATTGATGAATAGATGATATGAAACAATTTATTCAGTAAGAAAAATTTGCAAGAAATTCTTCAAATTTGCATCATCATTTTAGATTGCAAGAAATTCTTTGATTCTACACTCATTTTCATCAGTCTATTTTCAAGAGATTCTTCAAATAAAGCATTCAATTATTATTTGAAATTCACAAAAGATTCTTTGAATTTTCACTCATCAAAAAACATCAATTCAAAACATCAATCTCTCATTTATTTTTATCTCAACAACTTCTATCTTCTCTCATCATGACATGCAACGTCAAGTCAGTTGAGTCTTGAACAAATCATTTGTTCAGAAGCATTGTCAATAAAAGAGTTTCACTTTTACTCATCAATGCTTCAGTTGAAGCTGAGAAAGCTGTCATTGCATGAAACATAAACATCAAAGAACAACTGTTTCATTGAGTCAGCAATCAACTCAACAAAGTCATCAATATGCTGAACGAGCTTTGAAGTCAGCATGACTTGATTCTACAACTCAATGAATACTGACTTCTTGTACAAGAAGATCACAAAAAGAAAGTGAAACAACTAAAAGTCGCTTTTGATAAAAATGATGAGCTAGAGAAAAAGATCAGTCAGCTACAAGATGAGTGATTGAACTTCAGAGCGAAACAACGTCAAGCTGATCAATCTATGTCTCGTCAAGATACTCAGTCAGCTGAGCAATGAGTCAATCAAAAAGAAGCGCGCTTTCAACAAGAATCTTCTACTCTATCTGATAATGAAAACAAGAATGATCATCACAAGTTCATCAAGCTTTCGAATTCACTCATCTTCATCGAAACAGATGACTCTATCTGAAAGACATGAAACATCAAAATAGCTGACAAGCTCGATGTCAACGTGAATCATTACTCTACTGAAAAGATTCGTATTGTCTATGTGATTTTCAGACTAGAAGACGATGCTGATCAGCAAATTTATGCAAAGTGTTGTGTTGATGCTTTCTCACTTTATCAATCACTATCAGAGTTACTGAAACATCTAAAAGAAATTTACGAAGATCAGAATCTGATTCAAAAGTGTCGTTGCAAATACGTTGCTCTGAAGCAGCTCAACAAGCTCTTCAGCTTCTTTTATTCAGAATTCACTAAAATATTCAGCTTTCTGAACTACGACGATATCACTCTGATGAACGACATTCAGAATAAAATCAATAATCGTCTTCAGAACGCGTTGTCAGTTTGTCTCATAGAGTTTAGCTCACTTGATAATTTCAAAATCTTTCTTCAAGATGTGAATAACAAACAACAAGTTAATTATCAGCTACGTGACGAGCAATGAACAGTCAAATCAATAGCAGCTTCGAAAAAACGTTTCGTTTCTTCGTCAACATCAACATCAGTCTCAACTACTAGCTATGTTCAACTTGCTACTTTTTTCATTCTTGAATCTGAATAATCAAGAATGTCAATCATTTGCTTCAACTGCAAAGTATCGAGTCATCTTTCAAAGAACTGCTCTCAGTTGAAGACTAGTACTTCAACATTTCATGCATTCATCTCTTGTCTCAATGAGATCATCATGTCGAAAAAAGAGAAGAAATTATTTACAGAGAAATCGAAGAATGAGACAAAAAACTAGTGACTTTCATCAAAGACGCGATGAAAGATGTGTTAATTTCTTCAACAACGAGCAGCTCAAATGATTTCTTTGCTTCGAAATCTTTGACTACTGAATGTGTACTATCTAGCAATGAAATTAGTTACTCATTAAAGTCATTGATTAACACTGAAGCAGCTGACTATTCGTTCATTGATGAATTAATCGCGCAGAATGTTTGTGATCATTTGCAAATTGAATCGTTATCTTTAATCAAGTTCAAGTCAATAAGAAAATTCGATGATCATTATGCAAAAAAGCTCATTACTCATGCAATTTATTTGAATCTGACTGTTCAAGATCATATGAAACGTTTCGCTTCTATGCTGATTACTCGATTGAGTCAACATTGAATGATTTTCAAAAAAACATGAATGAACAAGATCGAGATGACTATTGATATGAAAGACGATCGTCTTCAATTTTCTAGTTTCAAAGCTCATATCAAAGCTTTTATCAAAGCTCATTCGACTCTTCTTTCTGTCATCAAGAAAATCGCGATAGAACAGAAGAGTTCGACTCTCACTCAAATACTAAAGAGATCTATCTCTTCTGTCATCATTCAACTCAGCGAGAAGTCATCTTCATTTAGTAGAATCATGAAATCATCTAGTTCAATCAACTTCGCTTCGTCTTTTGATTTAATGAACATAGCAATGATAGAGACTGCAGCATATAGATCACTAGTCAAATGATTGAATGTGACTACTTTCGTGATCATCATCATGAAAATCGATCGACTTTTAAAAACAGCTAGAAATAAACTTGAAGATGTAAATCTACAAGAGCTTTCATATGAAAAGATCTTGAAAGAAGTCAAAGCTAAGCTTTCTTTGAAATATCATGACTATCTAGATGTGTTTGATCGAGTGATGACTGATCAACTATTCTCTCATCATCTCTATGATCATAAAATTGAGTTGATCGACAAGAAAACATCTTCTTGAAGTCATCTTTATCATATGTCTGATTACAAGCTTCAAAAGATAAAGAATTATTTGATTGAACATCTGAATAAGAACTTTATATCTTCTAGCTTAATCTCATACGCTTCGTTCATACTATTCGTTGAAAAGAAAGATGATAGTCTGCGTTTCTGCATTGATTATAAAAAGCTCAATGCTTTGATCAAATGAGATTGCTACTTTCTATTTTTAATAGACGAAACTCTCGCTTGTATTCAAGATAGCAAGTATCTGACTTGATTGAATATAATAGTCGTCTTCAACAAACTACGCATGCATTCAAGAAGCAAAGATTTGACTATCTTTATTATCTTTTTTAATTTTTACAAATATCACGTGATGTCTTTTGAATTAATCAACGACTCGACTTTCTATCAACATTATATGAACGACGTGCTACTTGACTATCTTCATCAGTTTTGTCAGATCTATCTAGATGACATTATCATCTACAGCAAAACATTGAAGAAACATAAGAAACACGTACGACTAGTTCTACATAAACTACGAGAGATTGATCTTCAGATGAATATAAACAAATGCAAGTTTCATGTTCAGAAGATCTTCTTTCTGAAACTATTGCTATTCATTGAAGAATTAAAGATGAATCTCAGAAAAGTACAAGCAGTAGTTGAATGATCTACTTCTACAAATTTCACTCAGATGCAGTTCTTCATCGACTTCTGCAATTTCTATCGACGTTTTATAAAGAACTTTTCGAAGATTGTTCATTCTCTGATTCAACTAACTCAAAAAGAGATGATATTTGAATGAGATCAAGCTTGTCAAACGATCTTTGATCATATGAAGAAATGAATGACTGAAGCTTTTATTCTTCGTCATTTTGATCAGAATAAAAAGACTATTCTTGAAACAGACTCATTCAACTACGTCAATGATGACATACTTTCTCAATATGATGATGAAGAAACATTGCATTCAATGATCTACTACAGCAAGAATCTGAGTCTCGCTGAGTGCAATTACAAGATCTATGACAAGAAATTACTAGCAATCATTCGTGTCTTCAAGCATTGATGATCTGAGCTGAAATTGACTGAGTTACTCATCAAGATGTTCACTGATCATCAAGCTTTAACGTCATTAATGAAAGATAAAGAGCTAAGTAGATGTCAAATGCGCTGAGTATAAAAGCTCATCGACTTCAACTTCAAAATCATGTATCGCTCAGACAAATAAAACATCAAAGTCGATGCATTGACTTGTCAAGTCGATTCAGTTTCTAGAAGCTTCGAGAATGAATGATGTTGCTATCAGTGAACTACAATTCTTACGTCGAATCGAATGAAAATTGCTGATCTAGAAGAGAAAGAAAATGATGAATCAATTTATCAATTGATTCTAGAAGTTAACAGAATCAACGAGAATTGTATTCTACTTCGTAAAGTTGTATTAAAAGATGAAGCTCAATACGAAGATATTAAATTAAGAAATTATCAAGTTCAGAATGAAATATTATATCAAGATGATCTTCTATGAGTTCTCTTCAATGAGCATCTTCAAATGAAGCTAATTCAAGAAGTTCATGATCAATCTTCTATTGATCATTTCGAAATTCTCAGAACGATAGAGATCATAAGAAGATACTACTATTGATCTTCAATGCAAAAGACAATAGATCGATATATTCAAAACTGCTACATTTATCAGCAATCAAAGACTTCTTGAGATAAATTCAATGAACTACTACATTCTCTACTCATACTTGAACAGTGATGAAAGAACATAGTCATGAATTTCATCATCAACTTATCTTTTTTGAAAGATAAAAACATCATACTAACAGTGATATGTAAATTGACAAAGAAACGACACTATATTTCTTGTTCTACTGATGACAAAGAAATCACAGCAAAAAAAACAGCTGAGCTAATGCTTCAATGAATATATTGAATAGGGTTAGGGTTAGGGTTAGGGTTAGGGTTAGGGTTAGGGTTAGGGTTAGGGTTAGGGTTAGGGTTAGGGTTAGGGTTAGGGTTAGGGTTAGGGTTAGGGTTAGGGTTAGGGT
>JAABUT010000821.1_pt1 | contig 41943 bp, 40 predicted proteins | sample 5559281 | NCBI WGS metagenome assembly JAABUT01 (sample SAMN10711880, study PRJNA513359) | rock metagenome | isolation source: Antarctica rocks | place: Antarctica: Victoria Land, Ricker Hills nord | collected 2016-01-04
ATGTGAATGCTCCCAAGTCCGCCGCGGCGCTCGAGGGCCGCACGGGTGCTACTACAGATGTGTCATACGCGCGTAACACACATCCAGGAACGTCACCCACCCGGCCGGACGTCGCCGACCACGGACGGGCGCGGGCGCACGTGCCCCGTTCGCTCACACGTTGAAGCCGAGAGCCCGTAGCTGCTCGCGGCCGTCATCGGTGATCTTGTCCGGACCCCAGGGCGGCATCCAGACCCAGTTAATCTTCACCTCGGTCGCGAGCGGCGTCGGACCACCGGTGAGAGCCGAATTCGTCTGGTCCTCGATGACGTCGGTCAGCGGGCAGGCGGCGGAGGTCAGCGTCATGTCGATGGTCACGACACGGCCGCTCTCCGCCTCCTCGGCCCGGATGTCGTACACCAGCCCGAGGTCGACGACGTTGATGCCGAGCTCGGGGTCGACGACGTCACGCATCGCCTCGTCGAGATCGTCTCGGGACGGGACCGTGCTCTGGGTCTGTGTCATGCGTGAACCTCCTGCTCGGTGCCCCAGCCGGCTTCGGCCACGGCACTTTTCATCGCCATCCAGCCCAGCAGCGCGCACTTCACTCGTGCCGGGTACTTCGAGACGCCCTCGAAGGCGACCGCGTCCTCGAGCTCGTCCTCGTCGGCCTCGCTCAGCTCGGCAGCGCCGCGCGACTGCATGAGTTCGAGGAACTTCTGCTGCAGCGCCATCGCGTCACCGATCGACTTGCCAGTGACGAGCTCGCTCATGACCGACGTCGAGGCCTGGCTGATCGAACAACCCTCGCCGTCCCAGCCGAGCTCGGTGATCGCGCCGTCGGCCAACCGCACGCGCAGCGTGACCTCGTCGCCGCAGGTGGGGTTGACGTGGTGCACCTCGGCGTCGAAGTCCTCGGGCAGACCACGGTGCTGCGGGTTCTTGTAGTGATCGAGAATGATCTGCTGGTACATGCTGTCCATCGCCATGCTCATCTGCGAAACACCTCCTGCACCCGCTCAACGCCGGCGACCAGGGCATCAATTTCCTCGTGCGTCGTGTAGATGCCGAACGACGCGCGAGTAGTGGCGGCGAGCCCGTAGCGCACGCACACCGGCCGGGCGCAGTGGTGCCCGGCACGCACCGCGATGCCCCGTTCGTCGAGCAGCTGCGCGACGTCGTGCGGGTGGATGCCCTCGAGCGCGAAGGAGATCGTGGCACCGCGATCGACGGGTGTCGAGGGTCCGATGATGCGTAGGTCGGGAATGGTCTGCAGGCCGATCAGGGCGTATGCGGTGACGTCCTTCTCGTGCTCGCGGACGTCCGCCATTCCCAGTCCGGAGAGGTAGTCGACCGCGGTGCCGAGTGCGACGGCCTGAGCGATCATCGGCGTGCCGGCCTCGAAGCGGTGCGGTGGCTCGGCGAACGTCGAGCCCTCCATCGTGACGGTCTCGATCATTTCGCCGCCGCCGAGGAACGGGGGCATGTCCTTGAGCAGGTCGTAGCGGCCCCAGAGCACGCCGACACCGCTCGGGCCGTAGAGCTTGTGCCCGGTGAATGCGACGAAATCGGCACCGAGATCCTGCACGTCCAGCGGCAGGTGCGGGGCAGACTGCGCGGCGTCGATGATGGACAGCGCGCCGACGACCTTGGCCCGCTCCACGATGCGCTTGACCGGGTTGATCGTGCCGAGCGCGTTGGACTGATGGACGACCGAGACGATCTTCGTGCGTTCGCTGATCACCTCGTCGATCGCGGACTCGACGAGGCGGCCGCCGTTGGCACCGTCGGCGTCGATCGGGATCCAGCGCAACGTCGCACCGGTGCGCTGCGCGAGCTGCTGCCACGGGACGATGTTGCTGTGGTGCTCCATCTCGGTCACGACGATCTCGTCGCCCGGCCCGACCCGGAAGCGCTCGGCACCGAGGAACGTCGTCGCATTGGAGAACGAGTAGGCCAGCAGGTTCAGCGCGGCCGTGATGTTGGGGGTGAAGACGATCTCGTCGCGCGAGGGTGCGTTGACGAACTGCGCCACGATGTCGCGGGCGCCCTCGAAGGCGTTCGTGGCCTCGCTGCCCAGGGTGTGCACGGCGCGCGCGACGTTGGCGTAGTGGTGGGCGTAGAAGTCTGCCTCGGCGTCGATGACGACCTGCGGCTTCTGCGCGCTGTTCGCCGAGTCGAGGTACACCAGCGGATTGCCGTGCACCTCGCGGGCAAGGATCGGGAAGTCCTTGCGGATCGCCTCTACGTCCAGGCCCATCTAGATACTCGCCGCCTCGTGGACGCCGAAGCGCGCGTACCCCTCCGCCTCGAGGCGATCAGCGAGTTCCTTGCCACCCGATTCGGCGATCCGGCCGTCGAAGAAGACGTGCACGAAGTCCGGCTCGATGTAGCGCAGGATGCGCGTGTAGTGCGTGATCAGCAAGGTGCCGATGCCGGTGTGCCGAACCTTGTTCACGCCTTCGCTGACGACACGCAGCGCGTCGACGTCCAGGCCGGAGTCGGTCTCGTCCAGGATCGCGATCTTGGGCTTGAGCAGCTCGAGCTGCAGGATCTCGTGGCGCTTCTTCTCGCCGCCGGAGAAGCCCTCGTTGACGCTGCGCTCGGCGAAGGCCTTGTCCATGCCCAGCTCGGTCATGGCGGTGTTGACCTCCTTGACCCAGGTGCGCAGCTTCGGCGCTTCCCCACGGGTGGCGGTGGCCGCCGTGCGCAGGAAGTTGGACACCGACACGCCCGGCACCTCGACGGGATACTGCATCGCGAGGAAGAGCCCCGCGCGGGCGCGCTCGTCGACCGTCATGGCAAGCACGTCCGCGCCGTCGAGGGTGACCGAGCCACTGGTGACGGTGTACTTCGGGTGCCCGGCGATCGAGTAGGCGAGCGTGGACTTGCCCGAGCCGTTCGGCCCCATGATCGCGTGCGTCTCGCCCGAGGACACGGTCAGGTCGACGCCCTTGAGGATCTCGGTGGTGTCGTCGCCCACGCCGACGGTGACGTGCAGGTCGCGGATCTCCAGGGTTGTCATTCGCTCTCCAGTTCAGGGGTGAAACCGAGGCGTGCCTCGATGGCGGTCATGATCTGTCGCTGGATGTCCGGGACACCCATCCGCCCGACAACATCGGCGAAGAAGCCACGGACCACCAGCCGGCGTGCCTCGTCCTCGGGGATGCCGCGCGAGCGCAGGTAGAACAGCTGCAGATCGTCGAAGCGTCCGGTGGCGCTGGCGTGCCCGGCGCTCGCGATCTCGCCGGTCTCGATCTCCAGGTTGGGCACGGAGTCCGCGCGGGCGCCGTCCGAAAGCAGCAGGTTGCGGTTCATCTCGTATGTCTCGGTGCCGGTGGCGCTGGGCCGGATGCGGACGTCGCCGATCCAGACCGTGCGCGCGGACTCGCCGAGCAACGCGTTCTTGTAGAGCACCTTGGAGGTGCAGTTCGGCTGCTCGTGATCGACGAACAGCCGGCCCTCGAAGTGCTGGCCGTCGCCGGCAAAGCTGACGCCGAGCAGCTCGGCGTTGCCGCCCGGTCCGGCGAAACGGACCGTCGGTGCGATGCGCACGATCGAACCGCCGAGGGTGATGTTGACGTGCCGGTAGGACGCGTCCCGGCCGACGAGGGCGGCGTAGGACGACAGCTGCACCGAGCCCTCGTCGGCGGCGTTGACCGCGACGACGGACAACGACGCGCCGTCACCGATGATGAACTCGATGTTCGCGGCGACCTGGATCAGGCCACGGTGGTCGATGACCAGGGTGGCCTTGGCGTTGGCGCCTACCTCGACGACGTGATGCGTGTACGAGCGGCCGCTGATGCCCTTGCGGTACAGGACGATCGGCTCGGCGAGTTCGGCGTTCGCGTCGACGCGCACATGCAGTCCGCGCTTCGCGTGAGCCATCGCCAACGCACTGACCCGGTCGGCCGGGGTGAGCGCCGTGCCGAACGCATCCAGCGACGACGGCTCGACGACGTCGACGTGCGCGCCCTCGGGCACCGATTCGTTGCCCTCGATCACGCCGTCGGGCTCGAACGGCTCGAAGAACGCACGGATGCGGGGCAGCGGGGTGAAGCGCCAGTCTTCCTGCGAGCGATTCGGTATCGGGAAATCGTCGGGGTCGCGCGAGGTGAAGCGTTCTGCCGGACTGCCCGTAGTGGTCGCGAGTGCGGTCACTTAGCCGACCGCTCCTTCCATCTGCAGCTCGATCAGGCGGTTGAGCTCGAGCGCGTACTCCATCGGCAGTTCGCGCGCGATCGGCTCGACGAAGCCGCGCACGACCATCGCCATCGCCTCGTCCTCGGACATGCCGCGGCTCATCAGGTAGAACAGCTGATCCTCGCTGACCTTGCTGACGGTGGCCTCGTGGCCCATCGACACGTCGTCCTCACGCACGTCGACGTACGGATAGGTGTCCGACCGGCTGATGTCATCGACCAGCAGCGCGTCGCACTTCACCGTGGACGCGCTGTGGTGCGCGCCCTTGTTTACCTGCACGAGACCGCGGTAGCTCGTGCGCCCGCCGCCGCGCGCCACCGACTTAGAGATGATCGTCGAGGACGTGTGCGGCGCGAGGTGCAGCATCTTGGCGCCGGCGTCCTGGTGCTGGCCCTCGCCGGCGAACGCGATCGAGAGCACCTCGCCCTTGGCGTACTCACCGGTTAGCCAGACGGCCGGATACTTCATCGTGACCTTCGAGCCGATGTTGCCGTCGACCCATTCCATCGTGGCGCCGGCTTCGGCCTTGGCCCGCTTGGTGACGAGGTTGTAGACGTTGTTGGACCAGTTCTGGATGGTCGTGTAGCGACACCGACCACCCTTCTTCACGATGATCTCGACGACGGCGGAGTGCAGCGAGTCGGAGCTGTAGATCGGCGCGGTGCAGCCCTCGACGTAGTGCACGTAGGCGCCCTCGTCGACAATGATCAGCGTGCGCTCGAACTGACCCATGTTCTCGGTGTTGATGCGGAAGTAGGCCTGCAGCGGGATCTCGACGTGCACGCCCTTCGGCACGTAGATGAACGAGCCGCCCGACCACACCGCGGTGTTCAGCGCGGAGAACTTGTTGTCGCCGGACGGGATCACCGAGCCGAAGTACTCCTGGAAGATCTCGGGGTGCTCCTTGAGCGCGGTGTCGGTGTCCATGAAGATGACACCCTGCTTCTCGAGCTCCTCGTTGATCTGGTGGTAGACGACTTCGCTCTCGTACTGTGCGGCCACCCCGGACACGAGGCGCTGCTTCTCGGCCTCGGGGATGCCGAGCTTGTCGTAGGTGTTCTTGATGTCGGCGGGCAGGTCGTCCCAGGTGGCCGCTTGCTTCTCCGTCGAGCGCACGAAGTACTTGATGTTGTCGAAGTGGATGCCCGACAGATCCGAACCCCAGTTCGGCATCGGCTTCTTGTCGAAGATCGACAGCGCCTTGAGGCGCCGCTGCAGCATCCAGTCGGGCTCGCTCTTCTTGTCGGAGATGTCGCGTACCACCGCCTCGGACAGGCCGCGCTTGGCTGCGGCACCGGCGGTGTCGCTGTCGGCCCAGCCGAATCCGTAACGGCCGAGCGCGTCGATCTGCTCGTCCTGCGTGAGCGCGGTGCGCTCGGGGGCGGTGGTCATATGGTTTTCCTCCCGGATCGGGCGGGCTGGTGGGGCGTTATCGGGCTCTGCTTGCTTATAGGGCTCTGTTTGCCTATAGGGCTCTGCTTGCTTATTGGGACGTGCGTGGTGCAGACACCGTCGCCGTGCGCGATGGTGGCCAGTCGTTGTGCGTACGTGCCGAGCACCTGTTCGAAGGCGCGGGTCTCGGCCTCGCACAGTTGCGGGAACTCGGCGGCGACGTGCGCGACCGGGCAGTGGTGCTGACACAGTTGCACGCCGACGCCGGCAGCCTGCGTCGTCGAAGCGTAGCCATGCGCTGACAGAGCGCCGGCCATGGCCTCGACACGGGCGGGCAGTGGTGCGTCGGGGTCCACGTCGGCGCTCAGCCGCTCGACCATCGTGGCCGCCCGGTGCTCGGCGAAGGCGGCGACGGCGTCGTCGCCGCCGGTCTCGTGCAGGTAGCGCAGCGCGGTATTGGCGAGGTCGTCGTAGGCATGCGGGAAGGAAGCGCGACCGGCATCGGTGAGCGCGTACATGCGTGGCGGGCGTCCGCGGCCGCGCCGGGAGCTGGGTCGTGGGTCGCGCTCGACGAACGTGCCGTCCGCGACCAGCGCATCGAGGTGGCGGCGGATCGCGGCCGGCGACAGGCCGAGGCGTTCGGCGAGGTCGGCGGCGCTTTGCGGACCGCGTTCGAGAACGCTGCGCGCGACGGCGTCGCGGGTGCGGTCGCACGCCACCTTGCCGTCCGGTTCGCTGCGCTCGAATTTCACTACACCAGTATGACGTATTTCCCGGTGCGTTTCCCACCCCCGGCCACCTTTTCCCCGCCGGTGGCCGGTTCACCGCCTGACAACCGGTCGGGAGCGGGGAGGACGGCACGGTGCGCGATAGGTTCGGCGGGTGCTCTACCGGATCCTCGAGGTGACCCTCGCGCCCGCTCTGCGCGCGGTGTACCGCCCGCAGATCACCGGCGGGTCGCACGTCCCGTCCTCAGGCCCCGTCATCCTGGCCGCCAACCACGTGTCCTTCGCCGACCAGTTCTTCACGCCGCTGGGTGCTCGCCGGCAGGTCGTGTACTTCGCCAAGGCCGAGTACTTCACCACCCCGGGCCTGCGGGGGCGTGCCACGGCCGCGTTCTTCCGTGCGTGCGGGCATGTGCCGGTCGAGCGCGGCGACACCCGCTCGGCCGCCGCCGTCATCGACATCGGCGTGGACGTGCTCGCCGACGGTCGCGCGCTCGGCATCTTTCCCGAAGGCACCCGCTCCCCCGACGGCCGGCTGCACAAGTTCCGTACCGGCGTGGCCCGGCTGGCCCTGCGCAGCGGGGCGCCGGTCGTGCCGGTTGGCCTGGTGGGCACGCGGGAGGTGCAGCCGCCGGACAGCAGGCGCTGGCACCGCGCGCCGGTCGAGGTGCACTTCGGCGAGCCACTGGAATTCGGGCACCTCGTCGCGCAGGAACGCAGCGCCCGGGTGCTGCGGGAAGTCACCGAGACGATCCGCGAGCAGGTGCAGGTGCTGTCCGGGCAGGACTACGTCGACTCGTTCGGCGCCAACGTCAAGCTCGCCGGCTGAGTACGGCGTCACCGCTTGTCGGTGCCACGCGGCGGGTGCGGCCCGCGATTCCTAGACTGACGGTGTGCCCGCTGTGCCAGTCACCGACGATGCCCTGTGCGTCGTCGAGCTCGTCAAGGCCTACGGTGCGCGGCGCGCGGTCGACGGGCTGTCGCTGCGCGTGCCGCGCGGCTCGGTGCTGGCGCTGCTCGGGCCTAACGGCGCCGGCAAGACGACGACCGTCGAGATCTGCGAGGGCCTTCGCCGCGCCGATTCCGGCTCCGTTCGGGTGTTGGGGCTCGACCCGGTTCGTGACTCCGGGGCGCTGCGCCCGCGCGTCGGGGTGATGCTGCAGGACGGGGTCGGCGGTTACACCGGCGCCACTGCGCTCGAGCTGCTCCGGTTGTTCGCGTCGTATGCGGCACATGCACAGCAGCCGGACACCCTGCTGCAGGTCGTCGGGCTCACCGACGTCGCCGGGACGGCGGTCAAACGGCTGTCCGGCGGTCAGAAGCAGCGCCTGTCGCTGGCCCTCGCCCTCGTCGCCCGGCCCGAGCTCGTGTTCCTGGACGAGCCGACATCCGGCATGGACCCGCAGTCGCGCCGGCGGACCTGGGAGCTCATCCGCTCGTTGCGCGCCGACGGCGTCAGCGTGGTGTTGACGACGCACTTCCTGGACGAGGCCGAACAGCTCGCCGACACCGTCGTCGTCATCGATGCCGGACGCGTCGTGGCGCAAGGCACCCCTGCCGAGCTCACCCGGGCCGGCGCGGAAGGCCAGATCCGGTTCCGCGCGGTCCCGCGCCTGCGCCTCGACCTGCTGATCACCGCGCTGCCTCTGGGCTCGCACGCTCTCGAAGAGGAGCCCGGCCGCTATCTCGTCACCGGTGACATGACCCCCCAGTTGCTCGCGACGCTGACGGCCTGGTGCGCGTCGCAGCACGTCATGGCCGAGGACCTCGCCGTCGAGCGACGCACGCTCGAGGACGTGTTCCTCGAGCTCACCGGACGCGAGCTGCGCGCATGAGCGCGCCGTCGTTCGCACCCGCTGCGCAGGCGGCGTCGCGGTCACGCATGCTGCGCGCGCAGACCGCGATGGAGTTCCGGCTACTGCTGCGCAACGGCGAGCAGGTCGGCCTGACCCTGCTCATCCCGTTGCTGCTGCTGTTCTTCTTCAACCTCCCGTTGCTCTACTCGCTCGGCACGCCGCGGCGCATCGACTTCGTGGTGCCCAGCATCGTCGCGCTGGCCGTGATGTCGGCGGCGTTCACCGGGCTGGCCATCGGCACCGGCTTCGAGCGCAAGTACGCGGTGCTCAAGCGGCTGGGGGCGACGGCGCTGCCGCGCTCGGTGCTCATCCTCGGCAAGACGCTCGCCGTGCTGTTGCTCGAGCTCGTCCAGCTCGTGTTCGTCTGCGGCGTCGGATACGCGCTGGCCTGGCATCCGCACGGGAATCCGGCTGAGGCGCTGCTGCTCGTCGTGCTCGGCACCGTGGCGTTCGGCGGCCTCGGCCTGCTGATCGCCGGAACGCTTCGTGCGGAGATCACGCTCGCTGCGGCAAACCTGGTCTGGCTGGTGTTGCTGTTCGCCGGCGGCATCGCGATCCCGCTCGACCGCTTCAGTGGCGCGACGCGCGACGTCCTACAATACCTTCCTTCGGCGGCACTGTCCAACGGCCTGCATGCGGTGCTCCAGCACGGTCAGGAGCTGCCGCTGCGCGACACCTTGACGCTGTTCGTCTGGGCCGCCGTGGCCATCCCTGCCGCGGCGAGGTGGTTCCGATGGGAGTGAGCACCGAGCCGCACACGCCGCGCACGCCGTCGTCCCCGCGCGTCGTGCGCTGGCTGCCGCCGTGGCTGCAGAACGCCAAAGCGCTGGTGCGCCTGGCGCTGGCGTCCGTGGTCTCGAATGTCGTCATCGTCGTCACCGGCGGGGCGGTTCGACTGACCGACTCCGGGCTCGGCTGCCCCACCTGGCCGCGGTGTACCGACGCGTCGCTGACCCCGACGGGCAAGTACACCGGTCACGACATCATCGAGTTCACCAACCGGCAGCTGACGTTCGTTCTCGTCGCGATCGCGTTGGCGACGTGGCTGGTGGCGATGGTGCGCCGCGAACAACGCGCGCTGGCCACGGGCGCCGCGCTCGGCATCCCCGTCCAGGCGGTGCTCGGTGGCCTGACCGTGCTGACCCATCTCAACCCGTGGCTTGTCGCCGCACATTTCCTGCTGTCGATGCTGCTGATCGCGGTGACCTTTCTGCTGTGGTGGCGACTGCGTGCTTCGGTGCCCGCCCCGACGTCCGGCGCGGCCGTGCTGCTCGCGCGGTTCACAATTGTCGCCACCGCGGCCACGCTCGCGATCGGTACCGTCGTCACCGGCAGCGGTCCGCATGCCGGCGACACCGCATCGAACGGCACGATCCGCCGCACCGGCCTGAACGTGTCGTCCATGTCGCAGTTGCACGCCGACGCGGTGATGGTGTTGATCGGGCTGAGCGTCGGCCTGGTGCTGCTCCTGCGCGCCGTGCACGCTGCCGCTGCCGCGCAGAAGGCGGCGGCGGCGCTGGTGGGTGTCGAGCTCGCGCAGGGCCTGATCGGATACACCCAGTACTTCCTGGACGTGCCGCCGCTGCTCGTCGGTCTGCACATGCTCGGCGCCTGCCTCGTCTGGCTGGCCGCACTGCGGGTGCTCGTCACCGTCGTGCCGGAGGCGAGTGCGCGACCGCGCTTCGCGAATGAACTATCCGCGTAACGACGGTGGCGCGCTTCTCCAGTGAGGTCCCCACGGTGTGCAGCGCCCGGTCCCATAAGCTGCGGCCTCACGCGGATCGATCGGATCCCAGCGCCCGTACAACGATTGGAAAGCTTCCTCGTCGAGCTGGTCGAGCTTGTCCTGGAATGTGCTATCCATGGTCAAGAGTCTGACTGATCGATCGCGGCCTGGGACATGTCCGAGCTCGGCGCTACCGTCGTGCGATGGCGAGTTGGGACGACGTGAGCCGGCTGGCACTGGCCCTGCCCGAGACCTCGGTGCGCGACGGGTCGACGAGCCAGTGGCGGGTGAAGGACAAACTGTTCGTCTGGGAACGTCCGCTGCGTGCCAAGGATCTCGAGGCACTCGGCCTGGACGAGCAGCCGGGCCCGGTGCTCGGCGTACGAACCGCCGACCTCGGCGAGAAGGCAGCCCTCATCGCGCAGGACCCGGACGTCTACTTCACGACGCCGCATTTCGACAACTACTCAGCCGTGTTGGTGCGTCTCGATCGGATCGACGTCGCAGGTCTCGACGAGCTCGTCGAGCAGGCGTGGCTCTCCCGCGCCCCGAAACGGGTGGTGGCGCAGTATCTCGCCGAGCACGGAATAGCGCAGCAACGACGGGTCGACGGTTGATTGGCATGAGCTGTGGGTAAGTCGAGCGCCATGACAACCGACCCTCGCTACCGCCGCCGCGGCGGCATCGCGCGCCTCGTGACCGTCTTGCTTGTGATCTGGTTGATCATCGGTGCAATCGCCGCGGGCCAGCGTCACTACTACTCCTCAGACACCAACTGCGGGACGTTCACGAGAATCACGCTGACCATCCTCGCCGGACCGCTCAATTACGTGGGAGTCAACCCGAAAGCGGACTGCCCGAAGGTTCCGCAGCCCAGCAAATAGCCGCGGGCCAGCCTTAAGGAAGCTTCAGAACAGCTGGCTGAGCGTGTAGATCGCCAGCCCGGCCAGCGCCCCGACCACGGTGCCGTTGATCCGGATGAACTGCAGGTCGCGGCCCACCTGGAGCTCAAGGCGGCGGCTCGTCTCCTTGGTGTCCCAGCGCTCGACGGTCGTGGAAATCACGGCGGTCAGGTCGTCGCCGTAGTGCGTCACGACGTGCCCGGTGAGCCGTTGCAGCGCCTCCTCCACCTTGGCCGCGACCGCATGATCGTCACGCAGCACCTCCCCGGCACGCACGATCAGCGATTCGATCGAGCGGCGCAGGTCGGAATCCGGGTCGTCGGCGCCTTCGAGCACGAGCTGCTTGACGGTGCTCCACAGGTTGGTCAGGTACTCCCGCACACTCGGGTGATCGAGCAGCTGCAGCTTGCCGGCCTCGACCTTCGCGCGCTGCTCCGGGTCGTCACGCAGCCGCTGCGCGAGCTCGCGCAGCTGCGAGTCGAAGCCGCGGCGCAGGGCGTGGTCATCGGCATCGATGACGTCGTTGAGGAAGGACTGCAGCAGGTTGAATCCCTTGTTGAACACGCGCTCGTCGAGCCACTCGGGCACCCACTCCGGTGATTCCTGCGCGACGCGCTCGCGGAACACAATGCGGTTCTGGTCCAGGAACTTGCGGGTGCCGCGCAGCACGGTGGTGAGCGTGGCCTGGTGCTGTCCCGCGTCGCAGGCGGCGTCCAGCACCCGCGCCAGGATCGGTGACACGTCGGTCGCGCGCAGCCGCTTGTCGGCGAAACTGGCGACGGAGTCGCGCAGCTCGTCGTCACGCAGCACGTTCGCCATGCCCCCGAGCGCGGAGCTGAAGTCCTCGGCCAGCCGCCGGGCGTGTGCCGGGTCGGCGAGCCACTCCCCGAGTCGCTGGGGCACGCGGGCGGCGGCGACCCGCTCGCTGATGATCTCGCTCGTCAAGAAGTGCTCCTGGACGAACCCCGCCAACCCCGCACCGATCTGGTCCTTCTTGTTCGGGATGATCGCGGTGTGCGGGATGCGCAGTCCCAGCGGGTAGCGAAACAGCGCCGTGACCGCGAACCAGTCGGCGAGACCGCCGACCATGGACGCCTCGGCAGCGGCCTGGACATAACCCCAGGCGCCTTCGCCGTGGGCGAGGGTGCGACACAAGATGTAGACCACCAGCGCGCCCAGTAGCAGGCCGCCGGCAACGAGTTTCATCCGCCGCAGCGCCTGGATGCGTTCCGCGGCCACCGGCGGCACCGGCGTCGAGATGTCGGTCATCCGCGGGCCGCGATCGCGGCGGCGAACGCCTCGACGGGGTTGTCGGCGCCGTGGCCGAGAAACAGGGAGGGCTCGGTGAGCTCGAGCTCGACGACCACGGGGCCGTCCGGAGAGGGCAGCAGATCGACCCGCGCGTAGAGCTGATCGGCGCCGAAGCGATCGCGCACCGCCTGCAACGCAGCCGCGCCGGTCTCCAGCTCCTCGGCCGACGGCATGCGGGCCACGACGCGTTCCTCCACGTAGAGCTCCCACCCGTCGACGGGATGCGTCACGGCCGCGGGCAGCATCGCAGCCTTGCCGATCGCGTGACTGAACCGGCCGTCGAAATAGATCAGCGCCGTCTCGCCTAGCGTGTCGACCGCATCCAGATAGGGCTGCACGAGCACGGTTCGCCCCGCCGCGTGCAGGGCGGCCGCGTGGTGCAGGGCCTCGCCGGTGCGCTCGCGCGTGAAGCGTCCGGCGCCGCGGGAACCGGCACCGATCGACGGTTTGACCACGAACTCGCGCGCGTCCGGCAGCTCCACGTTCTCACCTGGTGCTGCGAACGAGGTCGCGACGATCGGCACCCCTGCCTCCGCGAGGTCGCGCAGGTACGTCTTGTCGGTGTTCCAGGCCACGACGTCCGCGGCGTTGGTCACCCGTTTCAGGCCCGCGACCCAGTCCACGAAGCGATCTCGGTCACCGGTGTAGTCCCAGGTGGAACGTAAGACCACCAGCGATGCGTCCCACCGGGCATGCGGATCAGTCCACACCTGCCACTGGGCGTCGACCCCGAGCCGGTCGAGCGCGTTCAGGAGGGCTTGCGCGTCTTCGTCGCCGTCGGGCAGGTCCGCGCACGTAGCCAGCAACACCTGCACCATGCCGCGATCCTACGGAGGGCCGGGGGACCGCTCCCCATCCACCCGACGTCCGATGGGGCATGATTCATGTGATCATCGCAGTTCGCAGTCAGCACTCTCGGAGGTAATCGTGGCCGACGCCGGTTGGTATCCGGACGCAATGGACGACGGTTGGCAGGCGTATTACGACGGCCAGCACTGGACCGCTGAGCGCCGTCCGACGGCGGGAGTCCCGCCGCAGGGCCAGGCACCGGGACAACCGCAGTGGCAGCCGCAAGTCCAGCAGCCCCAGGTCCAGCAACCCCAGGTCCAGCAACCCCAGGGCCCGTGGCGGACGCCGACACAGAACCAACCGCAGGGTCCGTGGCAGAATCCGACACTGGAGCAGCCGCAGGGTCCGTGGCAGCAGCCACAGCCCCAGCAGCCGCAGGGCCCGTGGCACGACCCCGCGCACGCCGGTGGATGGCAGGGCCGCGACGGCCAGCGGCACAACCAGCCTCCCGCTCAGCGGCGCAACCGCAAGCCGCTGTTCATCGTCGGTGGCGCTGTCGTGCTGCTCGCTGCCGGACTCGTCACCTGGCTCGTCTGGCCGGACGACGCGCCGCAGATCACCTACAACGGTAAACAGATCGCGTCGGCGTCCAAGGTGCTCAGCAAGGCTGAGGACAACGTCCAGGCCACGGTCAAGAAGCGGCACGGTGTCTCGAACGGCGACACCCGGTGCTACTTCGCCCAACCGAAGAAACCCGCATCCGGTGGCAAGACGACCGACGTGGACACCCGGCTGCGGTGCGGCCCGGTGCTGTTCGTCGACGGCGACAAGTCCCGCGCCTACCTGTCGGTGCCGCTGACAGATTCGAAGTCCGGCAGCAAGGTGCAGCTCGAGCCGTCGTCCTCGCTGGACAGCCTGCAGCCGCTAGCCGTCGGCTCTGACGTGAAGCTGACCCGACCCGACGGCAAGAGCGCCCCGGACGGCAGCGGCACTCTGTCCGTCCCCAAGCCCCCACCGGCGCAGTCCGACGTGCTGACTGCCGCGACACTCGGGCCCACCACCTCCCCGGCAAGTCTCAAGGACGCCGTGATGGTCGGAATGAGCACGAAGGCCGAGGTCAGCGCGGCCGGTGAGATCGATCGCTACGGAGTCGGCGACGACGCGCGGGCCGTGCCGAGCGGCAAGAAGCTCATCGCGTTCCAGGTCACTTACGGCGAAGGCGACGTCAGCGGCGGGTCGAGGACGCGCGCCAAGTTGGTCGTCGACGGCGGCAGCGCCCGCGCCCTTCCGGAGACGAGCGGCGGCGACGAGTGGATCGTGGCAGCCGTGCCGTCCTCCGGTACCGCGCAGCTCGTGCTCACCGACGGCGGGTTCACCCAAACCCTCGATCTGCCCGGCGGCAGGGCCGGCCCGAAGAACATCGCCGTCCTACGCCGCACGCACCGCACGGCGGCGCTGCTCACGTCGTTCAACGTCCCGGTCCGCGCGTCCCGGGGCAGCGCCTCGCTGAACCTGACGTTCCGCACGCGCGCCACCCTCGCGTCGCTCGACTTCTGGCCCCCCCGGCACGAGACCGTGCACGCCAGCAGCCCGTCGAAGGCCATCCTCTCGGTCGGCCTGACCTACACCAACTCCAAGGCGGCCAACCCGAGCAAGATCTACGGGTACGACCCGCAGCTGGTGCGCCTGCGCCTTCCCGGGGGTCAGATCGTGAAGTCGCGCAACATCGCGGCCGCCGGCAAGATCAACGACGTGTTCGAGGTCCCGGCGACCTTCACCACCGGCCGCCTGGAGATCACCGGTTCGGAGAAGGTCAGCGGCATCACGCTGCGGATCACCAAGACGATCGGCGTGACCGTGTCGATCCCCGCCGGGTGACCGGTCAGCGAATGAAGGTGTCGACAGCGACCGCCACGAAGACGAACGCCAGGTAGCTGTTCGACAGGTGGAACAGCGCCATCGCCGCCTTGGCGTCGGCCTCCCGCTCGGTGCGTGCCAGCAGGCGGTGGGCGGCGAGGACGAGGACGGCACCGGCCGCAGTGGCCAGCGCGCCGTAGACCCAGCCCGTGGCGATCGGCCACAACGCCAGGCTGGCGGCCGCGGTCAGCCATGAGTAGATGACGATGTCGCGCGCGACCCTGCGCGGCGCCGCGACGACGGGCAGCATCGGTACCCCGGCGCGTGCGTAGTCCTCGCGATACCGGATCGCCAGCGCCCAGAAGTGCGGCGGCGTCCAGAAGAACACGACCGCGAACAGAACGAGGGGCGCCCAGGCCAGCGAACCGGTGACCGCCGACCAGCCGATCAGCACTGGCATGCAGCCCGCGGCCCCGCCCCACACGATGTTCTGGGCGGTGCGGCGCTTGAGCACCATCGTGTAGACGACGACGTAGAACGCGATCGCGGCGGCGGTGAGGACGGCGGCAAGGGCGTTCGTCGCGGCGGCCATCATCGCGACGGCGAACACGCCGAGGACGAGGCCGAACACGAGCGCACCGCGCGGTGATACGTCGTGCCGGGCCAGTGGGCGGTGCCCCGTGCGACGCATGAGCGCGTCGATATCGCGGTCCACATAGCAGTTGAGCGCGTTCGCGCTCCCCGCTGCCAGGGTGCCCCCCACCATGGTCGCGACGACAACCCACCACTGCGGCAGGCCGCGGGCCGCGAGGATCATCGACGGGAGTGTGGTGACGAGCAGCAGCTCGATGATCCGCGGCTTGGTGAGCGCGATGTAGGACCCGATTCGACCGCGCCGCGCGCCCGCGAGGGCGTCGCGCCGTGATCGTGTCGAAACAGCAGACCCGCTACGGTACGACCGGGTTGGCGCGGCCGGTGGGACGGGCGCGACGGGGGTCTGCGTCACCGGATCAGGGTAGCCGCCGAACGACCCTGCCTCGCAGCCAGCCTCAGCCACGCGCCACGGTGCAGATCGGCCGGGTGCCCGCCCCGCCGGCCCGCTCCGATGTGGATACGCTGACTGTGGGTAGGAATACCCGGCAAGCCGCAGCACTGCGATCGAAGGGACGATGAGTCCGTGACCGATTCCGAGGGCGTTATCACCACAACGCACCCCGACTGGTGGACCGATCTCGACACGTCAGCGGTCGATACCGCGCGCCTGCTGGCCGCCGACGCGGTGCAGAAGGTCGGCAACGGCCACCCCGGCACCGCGATGAGCCTGGCGCCGCTCGCGTACCTGCTCTATCAGCGGGTGATGCGCCACGATCCCACCGATCCGACGTGGGTCGGACGCGACCGGTTCATACTGTCCAACGGGCATTCGTCCCTCACGCAGTACTGCCAGCTGTTCCTGTCCGGATACGGACTGGACATCACCGACATCGAAGCCCTGCGAACCTGGGGCTCGCGCACGCCCGGGCACCCGGAGTTCGGGCACACCCTCGGCATCGAGGTCACCACCGGACCGCTCGGGCAAGGCGTGGCCAACGCAGTCGGCATGGCCATGGCCGCGCGCCGCGAGCGTGGCTTGCTCGATCCGGACGCCGCGCCCGGCGAGTCGCCGTTCGACCATCAGATCTACGTGGTCGCCGGCGACGGCTGCATGGAAGAAGGCATCTCCAGCGAGGCGTCCTCGCTGGCCGGGCATCAGCAACTGGGCAACCTGACGCTCTTCTACGACGACAACCACATCTCCATCGAGGACGACACCGCCGTCGCGTTCAGCGAGGACGTGCTGGCGCGCTACGCCGCCTACGGCTGGCACACCCAGTTCGTCGATTCCGGCGAGGACGTCGTCGCACTGGAACGGGCCATCGACGCTGCCCGCCGGGTGACCGACAGGCCGTCCATCATCTGCGTCCGCACGATCATCGGGTGGCCCGCACCGACGAAGCAGAACACCGGCAAGGCGCACGGCAGCGCGCTGGGCGACGACGAGATCCGCAAGACCAAGCAGATCCTCGGCTTCAACCCGGACGTGGACTTCGCGGTCGGCGAAGACGTCCTGCAGCACGCGCGCGGCGTCGTCGACCGCGGTCGCGCCGCGCATGAGCAGTGGCAGACCGACTACGACGTGTGGGCCGCGGAGAATCCTGAGCGCGCGGAACTGCACACCCGGCTGGCCACCCGCACCCTGCCCGCGGGCTGGGCCGATGCGCTGCCGACGTTCCCGACCCACGCGGGCGGCAAGGAGAACTCGATCTCGACGCGCAAGGCGTCCGGTGAGGTCCTCGGTGCCCTTGCCGACGTGCTGCCCGAGTTGTGGGGCGGTTCGGCCGACCTCGCCGAGAGCAACAACACGACGATGGAGGGCCAGCCGAGCTTCATCCCGGCCCAGCATCAGACGAAGACATGGAGCGGCGGCCCGTACGGGCGCACGCTGCACTTCGGCATCCGCGAACACGCGATGGGCGCGATCGTCAACGGCATCACGCTGCACGGTGGGACCCGCGCCTACGGCGGCACGTTCCTGGTGTTCAGCGACTACATGCGCCCACCGGTGCGCCTGGCCGCGCTGATGCACATCCCGTCGATCTTCGTGTGGACGCACGACTCGATCGGGCTCGGAGGTGACGGGCCGACGCACCAGCCGATCGAGCACCTGGCCTCGCTGCGGGCCATCCCGGGACTGGACGTCGTGCGGCCCGCGGACGCCAACGAGACCGCGGTCTGCTGGCAGCGCACGCTGGAAAAGACAGACGGGCCGGTCGGGCTGGCGCTGTCGCGGCAGAACCTGCCGGTGCTCGACCCGGCGAAGGTTGTCGCCGCGGTCAAGGGCGCTTACGTGCTCGAGGAGTGCTCCACCGGCCTGCCCGACGTCATCATCGTCGCCACCGGTTCGGAAGTATCGCTGGCCCTGCAGGCCCGCGAACAGCTCGAAGCCGACGGCACCGCCACCCGCGTCGTGTCGATGCCGTGCGTCGAATGGTTCCGCGCCCAGCCGGCGTCCTACCAGCAGACCGTCCTGCCACCCGACATCAAGGCCCGGGTGAGCGTGGAGGCGGGCGTGCCGCAGGGCTGGCGCGAGATCATCGGCGACTCCGGCGAGCTCGTCGCCATCGACCACTTCGGCGCGAGTGCCGAAGCCGGCGTGCTGTTCGAACAATTCGGCTTCACCCCCGACCGCGTGGTCGCTGCCGCGCACGCCTCGATGGAGCGCGCCGGGCTGATCAAGGGCACCACCACAGGCACCTGAGGTAGAAGGAGATACATATGAGCGACGCACTGGGCACGCTGTCCGATGAGGGCGTGTCGGTCTGGCTCGACGACATCAGCCGCGAGCGGCTGCGCAGCGGCAACCTGCAGGAGCTCGTCGACAACAAGCACGTCGTCGGGGTCACCAGCAACCCGACGATCTTCCAGAAGGCGCTCGACAAGGGCGACGCCTACGACGAGCAGGTCAGCGACCTCGCGATGCGCAAGACCGACATCGACGAAGCGGTCCGCTACCTGATGGCCTACGACATCCGCTGGGCGTGCGACGTCATGCGTCCGGTGTACGACGGGTCCGACGGCCTCGACGGGCGCGTGTCGATCGAGGTCGATCCCCGCCTCGCGCATGACAGCGACCGCACCACCGCGGAGGCAAAGGCGTTGTGGTGGCTGGTCAACCAGCCGAACGCGCTCATCAAGATCCCGGCCACACAGGAGGGTTTGCCGGCGATCACGAAGTCGACCTCGCACGGCATAAGCGTCAACGTCACGCTGATCTTCGGCCTCGACCGCTACGACGCTGTGATGGATGCCTACCTGTCCGGCCTCGAGCAGGCCAAGGACAACGGCGTCGACCTGTCGACGATCCGGTCGGTGGCCTCGTTCTTCGTCTCGCGGGTGGACAGCGAGGTGGACAAGCGACTGGAGAAAATCGGCACCGATGAGGCGCAGGCGCTGCGCGGCAAGGCGGCGATCGCCAACGCGCGGCTGGCCTACGAGCGCTTCGAGACGGTCATCGGCTCGGATCGCTGGAAGGCGCTGGCCGAGGCCGGGGCCAACGTGCAGCGCCCGCTGTGGGCCTCCACCGGGGTGAAGGACCCGAGCTACGACGACACGATGTACGTCGTCGAGCTGGTCGCACCCGACACCGTCAACACGATGCCCGAGGCAACGCTGGACGCCGTCGCCGACCACGGCGAGGTGCGCGGCAACACCATTGCCGGCACGTACGACGACGCGCGCAAGGTGCTCGACGACCTGTCCGAGCTCGGCATCGAGTACGACGACGTCATCGAGGTGCTCGAGGCGGAGGGCGTCCAGAAGTTCGAGGACTCCTACGTACAGCTCGCCGAAAGCGTCCAGGGTCAGCTCGAATCCGCCGCCAAGTAACGCGCGGATACGGGGAGCCGGATGAGTGACACGCACGCCGAGGCACAGCAGGACCAAGCCGACGCCGACGTGCTGGAGGCGGGCACGGACGCGGCGCCGACCTCGCCGGCGAAGGGCGACACCGCGAACTCCGGTGGGCCGAAAACCAGCGAGGACGACCAGGCGTCGTCGGCCACGCCTGCGGCAGTCGCCTCGCGCATGGACGAGTACGGCGCCGGCGGCGTCAACCCGCTGCGCGACCCGTCCGACCGGCGCCTGCCACGGGTGCCCGAGCCGTGCGTCCTAGTGATCTTCGGCATCGGCGGGGACCTGTCGCGCAAGAAGCTCATCCCGGCCATCTACGACCTCGCGAACCGCGGCCTGCTCCCTACCGACTTCGTGATGATCGGATTCTCCCGCGCCGACTGGCCGGGCGACAGCAACTTCGAAACCCTCGCGCGCAAGAGTGCGAAAGACGGCGCTCGCACCGAATGGAGCGAGGAGGTGTGGCGCCGGCTGGCCGGCAACACGAAATTCGTCGAGGGCTCCTTCGACGACGACGACGCCTTCGACGACCTCGTCCGCGTCATGGACGAGGTCCGCGAATCGCACAGCATGCAGGGCAACGCCGCCTTCTACCTCTCGGTGCCGCCGTCGCTGGCGGCGCGTTGTGGTGGAGAAGCCGTTCGGGCACGACCTGCCCTCGGCGCTCGAGCTCAATGGCCTCGTCGATCACGTGTTCCCGCCGCGCGACGTCTACCGCATCGATCACTACCTCGGCAAGGAGACGGTGCAGAACCTGCTGGCGCTGCGCTTCGCCAACCTCTGGTTCGAGCCGGTGTGGAACGCCAACTACGTCGACTCGGTGCAGATCACGATGGCCGAGGACGGCGGCATCGGCGGCCGCGCGAAGTTCTACCAGGCGACCGGCGCGGCCCGCGACGTCCTGCAGAACCACATGCTGCAGTTGCTCGCGCTGACCGCGATGGAGGAACCGGTCGAGTTCTCCCCGGAGGCCGTCCGGATCGAGAAGCTCAAGGCACTGCGCGCGATCTCGCTGCCCGCGGATCTCGCCGAGAACGCCATCCGGGGGCAGTACGACCAGGGTTGGCTGGCCGGCGAGCGGGCCTGCGCGTTCCACGACGAAGAGGGCATCCCCGACGACACCGCGACCGAGACCTACGCCGCCGTGCGCCTCGGCGTCGAGACGCGGCGCTGGGCCGGCGTGCCGTTCTACCTGCGCACCGGCAAGCGGCTACCCAAGCGGGTCACCGAGATCGCGGTGCTGTTCAAGAAGGCGCCGCACCTGCCGTTCAGCAAGACAGACACCCAAGAGCTGGGGCACAACCAGCTCGTCGTGCGCGTCCAACCCGACGAAGGCGTCACGCTGAAGTTCGGCTCCAAGGTGCCGGGCAGTGCGATGGAAGTGCGCGACGTCGCGATGGACTTCCTCTACGGCGAGTCGTTCACCGAGTCCTCGCCGGAGGCCTACGAACGGCTGATCCTCGACGTGCTCGTCGGCGACGCCACGCTGTTCCCGCGCAGCGAAGAGGTCGAGGCGTCCTGGCGCGTCATCGACCCGCTCGAGGAGTTCTGGAAGGACACCACGCCCTACCTGTACCGGGCCGGCGAGTGGGGGCCGAAGGAAGCCGACGAGATCCTCGCCCGCGACGGCCGCCAGTGGCGGCGACCATGACAACTCTTTGGGACACCACCGGCACGGCGGTCGTCAAGGCGCTGGCAGCCGAACGGCGCACCGGCGGCGCCGTCACCAGCGGCAACGCACTGACCCTCGTCGTCGTCGTGGACCGCAAGGACACCGACGAGGCCGAAGAGGCCGCGACTCTCGCCGCGAGCCAGCACCCGATGCGGATGCTGGTCGTGATCCGCCGCCAGATCGACGCGCCCGTCCCCCGCCTGGATGCCGAGGTCACCATCGGCGGGCGGCTGGGCCCCGGCGAGTCGGTGGTGCTGCGTATGTACGGCCGGCTCGCGCTGCACGCAGAATCGGTCACACTGCCGCTGCTGGCCCCCGATGCGCCGGTGGTGACGTGGTGGCACGGCGATGCCCCGGAGAAGATCGCCTATGACCCGCTCGGTGTGTTCGCCGAACGGCGCATCACCGACGTCTGCCGGATGCCCGACCCGAGTGCGGCGCTGCAACAACGCGCCGAGGACTTCGCGCCGGGCGACACCGACCTTGCCTGGACGCGGCTGACGCCCTGGCGCGCGGCGCTGGCCTCGGCCTTCGACAGCGCCCGACACGAGGCGACGTCGGCGTCGGTACGCGGCGGACGCAACGAGCCGTCGGCCCGGCTGCTCAGCGGCTGGCTGTCCGCGCGGTTGTCGATGGACGTCGAGGTCGATGGGTCCGACGACGAGCCGATCAGCGGCGTCGAGATCGGTTTCGCCGACGGCAAGTGCACCCGCGCGAACCTCGAAGGCGGCAACCTGGTGCTGCGCCGAGACGGGCAGCAGGACTCGTTCATGCCCTTCGGCGAGCGGCCGCTCGGCACGCTGCTCGCCGAGGAGCTGCGCCGCCTCGATCACGACCACGTCTATGCCGAGGCGCTGTCGAACATCTCCGGCGTCGAGGGCATCGAAGATCGCCCAGCTGCGCGCACGCACATCTGGTACGACCCGGCCGAGGCGGGTGACGAGTCCGACGAGAAGTCGGGCGCCGAGTCCGGTTCGGGCTCTTCGTGAGACCCGATCCCGAGGTCGTCCTCGTCGCCGCGGCCGACGATCTCGCGTCCACCGCCGCGACGCGAGCACTGGACACGCTGGCTGCTGCACTACGCGAACGGCCCGAGGCACATCTCGTCGTCACCGGCGGTGGCATCCTCGAGCAGGTCCTCGCCCAGCTCGCCTCGCCTGCCGCGCAGGACGGGCTGGACGGGCTGGACGGGCTGGACTGGGGACGGGTGCACGTGTGGTGGGGCGACGAACGCTACGTCCCTGCAGATTCCGACGAGCGCAACGACAAGCCGGCTTGCACGAAGGCGTTCGACGCGCTGCCGCTCGATCCGGCGAAGCTGCACCGGATGCCGTCCGCAGATGCGGGCTTCGGTGACGACGTCGAGGCTGCTGCCGACTCCTACGCCGCGGAGTTGGCGGCTGCCGTCGATCCGGGCAGCGACGCCGGCGTCCCGCGCTTCGATCTCGCGCTGCTCGGCATCGGCCCGGACGGCCACTGCTGCTCCCTGTTCCCGGGACACCCGGGCCTCGACGTGCGGGACGCGTCGGTTATCGCAGTGCGCGACTCGCCGAAGCCGCCGCCGATCCGCTTGTCGCTGACCTTCGCCGCGCTGGACGCGGCGGACCAGATCTGGTTCGTCGCCTCCGGCGAGGGCAAGGCGGAGGCGGTGGCGAAGGCGCTCGGCGGCGCGGACCGAACCGAGGTGCCCTCGGCCGGCCCGCGCGGCCGCGAGCGCACGCTGTGGTTGCTCGACGGCGCCGCAGCGGCGAGGCTGCCCAGTTAGCCGCCGCCACTGGCTGACCTGCCGGCGCACCGCCCGCGCAATCTTGCCCCGCTATTCGCCCGGTTCCGGATGACCACTTCGACGCACGGAGAGTGGTCAGCTCGAGGCGGGAGATAAGGCTCATCGCGCCGCGGAGGCGAGGTTGGGCTCAGCTTTCGCCGCGGCGGGCGCGCAGGCGGGCCAGCGCTTCGTCGAGGATCGCCTGCCCGTCCTCGTCGGTGCGCCGTTCCTTCACGTAGGCGAGATGCGTCTTGTACGGCTCGTTGCGCGGCGCGTTCGGCGGCGCCTCGGACTGCCGGCCGGCGGGATAACCGCAGCGGGGGCAGTCCCAGGTGTCGGGCAACGCCGCGTCAGCGGCGAACGCCGGGCGCACCTCGTGTCCGTTCGCGCAGAAGAAAGAGACGATCTGGCGCGGCGCGGACTCGCCGCGCTCGTTCTCGCCCATCGGTCCGGCGCCGACCCGGCTGCCCCGGATTGCACTGCCTCCAGCCACTGATGTCCCTTTCGTTGTTACCCGCGGCGCTGACGAAGGAGTCAGGCCGCCGCGTTCTTGTACAGCAGGCCGAGCCCGACGATGCTGATCGCCCACACCGCGCCGGCGATGACGGTCAACCGATCGAGGTTCCGCTCGACCACCGACGACCCGGACAGGCTCGAGTAGAACGACCCGCCGAGCATCGAGGAAAGCCCGCCGCCCTTACCGCGGTGCAGCAACACCAGGACGATGAGCAACAGGCTCGCCAGGAGAAGGACGATCTGCAGCGTAAGGATCATGTATCTGCGGCCTCTGGGGTGACGTGGTCACGAGCGATTCGTGAGTGCGAGCCCAAGATTACCTGGCCGCTGGTCCGACGCCGCGCACCGGCTCAGCCAGCGAGCGCAGCGGCGCCCGCGGCGACGCAGATCGCGCTGAATTCGACCGGGTCGAGGCTCGCGCCACCGACGAGAGCGCCGTCCACGTCGGCCTCGGCGAGGATGTCGGCCGCATTGGATGCCTTCACCGAGCCGCCGTAGAGGATGCGCACGCGATCTGCCAGCCCGGCGGAGTACAGGGACACAAGCTGCCGGCGCAACGCGGCGCAGACCTCCTGTGCGTCGGCGGGCGTGGCGACCTCGCCGGTGCCGATGGCCCACACCGGTTCGTACGCGAGCACGACCGACTCGGCGTGCTCAGCCGGCACCCCGTCGAGACCCGCGGCAAGTTGCGCGGTGGTGTGCTCGATGTGCGCACTCGCCTGCCGGACGTCCAGCGTCTCGCCCACGCACAGGATCGGCGTGAGGGCGTTGCGGTAGGCGGCCTTGACTTTGCTGTTCACTACCGCATCGTCCTCGGCATGCAGCTCGCGCCGCTCCGAGTGGCCGACCACCACGTAGCTGCAGCCGAGCTTGGCCAGCATCGGGCCGGAGACGTCGCCGGTGTACGCGCCGGAGTCGTGCGGCGAGAGGTCCTGCGCGCCGTAGCGGATCGGCAGGCTGTCGCCGTCGATCAGCGTCTGCACGCTGCGGATGCTGATGAACGGTGGCAGCACGGCCATCTCGGCGGCGGCGAACTGCTCCGGCGTCAGGCTGAACGCCAGCTTCTGCGTGAGCCCGATCGCCTCGAGATGGGTGTAGTTCATCTTCCAGTTCCCAGCGATCAACGCGCGCCGGCCCGACGGCGGGAGCGCCACCCTCGGCACGTCGGCCATCTCAGACTTCTTCCAGAACGCCAATGCCCGGCAACTCCTTGCCCTCCAGGAACTCCAACGACGCGCCGCCGCCGGTCGAGATGTGGCCGAACGCGGTGACGTCCAGGCCCAGAGCGCGTACCGCGGCAGCGGAGTCACCGCCGCCCACCACCGACAACCCTGGACACGCGGCCACCGCCTGTGCCACGCCCTCGGTGCCGGCCGCGAACGGCGCCAACTCGAACACGCCCATCGGGCCGTTCCAGAAGACCGTCCGCGCGCCGTCGAGCGCCGCGGCGAAGGCGCGCACCGATTCCGGGCCGATGTCCAGGCCCAAGCTGTCGGCCGGGATCGCGGACGCGTGCACCGTCTGAGTCTGGGCGCTGTCGCTGCGCTGCTCGGCGACCACGACATCGGTCGGCAGGACGATCTTGTCGCCGTCGCGGTCGAGGAAACGGCGGCAGTTGTCGATCTGTTCGGCCTCGAGCAGCGAGTCACCGACCTCGCAACCAAGCGCAGCGAGGAACGTGAAGCACATGCCGCCGCCGACGAGCAGCCGGTCGACCTTCGGCAACAGTGACTCGATGACCGCGAGCTTGTCGCTGACCTTCGAGCCGCCGAGAACGACCACGTAGGGGCGCTCCGGCGCACCGGTCAGCTTCGTCAGCACGGTGAGCTCGTCGCGCACGAGGTCACCGCAGTAGTGCGGCAGCAGCGTGGCGACGTCATAGACCGAGGCGTGCTTGCGATGCACCGCGCCGAACGCGTCCTCGACGAAAGCGCCCCCGTCCTCCTCACCGCCGGTCAGCGTGGCCAGGGCCCGCGCGAACTCGGCACGCTCGGAGTCGTCCTTGCTCGTCTCACCAGCGTTGAACCGGACGTTCTCGAGCAGCAGCAGCTCGCCGTTGTTGAGCACACCGGCAAGCAGCCGAGCGCTCTCGCCGACGGTGTCGAGCGCGAACTCGACGGGCCGGCCGAGCAGCTGCGCGAGCCGGTCGGCCACGGGGCGCAACGAGTACTGCGCATCGGGTTGACCCTTCGGCCGGCCGAGATGCGCGGTGACGATCACCCGCGCCCCAGCGTCCAGCAGCCGGGTGAGGGTCGGCAGCGACGCGCGGACCCGCCCGTCGTCGGTGACCCGTCCGCCCTCGATCGGCACGTTCAGGTCGCACCGGACGAGGACGCGCCGGCCGGTCACACCGTGTTTGATCAGGTCATCGAGGGTGCGCATGCCTGTCAGAGCGAGGCGCCTACGAGGACAGCGAGGTCGACGAGGCGGTTGGAGTAGCCCCACTCGTTGTCGTACCAGCCGACGACCTTCACCTGGTCACCGATGACCTTGGTCAGTCCGGAGTCGAAGATGCACGAGGCCGGGTCGGTGACGATGTCGGAGCTGACGATCGGCGCATCGGTGTAGGAGAGGTAGCCCTTAAGCGGGCCGTCAGCGGCGGCCTTGTAGGCGGCCTTGACCTCCTCGACGGAGGCAGCCGTGGCCAAGGTGACCGTGAGATCGGTGGCCGAGCCGGTGGGGATCGGGACGCGCAGCGCGTACCCGTCGAGCTTGCCCTTGAGCTCGGGCAGGACGAGGCCGATGGCCTTCGCGGCGCCGGTGCTGGTCGGCACGATGTTTAACGCGGCGGCTCGGGCGCGGCGCAGATCCTTGTGCGGGCCGTCCTGGAGGTTCTGATCGGCCGTGTACGCGTGGATCGTGGTCATCAGGCCACGCTCGATGCCCCACGAGTCATGCAGCACCTTGGCCAGCGGGCCGAGGCAGTTGGTGGTGCAGCTCGCGTTGGAGATGATCGTGTGTTTCGTCGCGTCGTAGGCGCTGTCGTTGACGCCCATGACGATCGTCACGTCCTCGTTACTGGCCGGCGCCGAAATGATGACCTTCTTGGCGCCCCCCTCGACGTGCACCTTCGCCTTGGCGGCATCGGTGAAGATGCCGGTCGACTCGACCACGACGTCCGCCCCGATATCGCCCCAGGGAAGTTGCGTCGGGTCGCGGTGCGCGAACGCCTGGAACGCCTTGCCGTCGACCGAGATCTCGTTTTCCGTCGAGGTGACATCCCCGGGGAAGCGGCCGAGGATCGAGTCGTACTTGAGCAGGTGCGCGAGCGTCGCGTTGTCGGTGAGGTCGTTGACGCCGACGATCTCGACGTCGGCACCGGACGCCGCGACCGCTCGGAAGAAGTTGCGGCCGATGCGGCCGAAGCCGTTGATGCCCACACGTACGCTCACTGCTCGCTCCAACCAGCCGGAGTACTCGGGTCGGTAAGACCTTATCGGGTCGATATGGGCGCGGACCCCGAGTCGCCGGGTGAGCTGTCAGGGATGCGGGCGCGGTCGCGGACGAGCGCGTTCTTGCTGCGTCGGTCCGGCCCGCTGGCTCGGTTCGGCTGCCTGGGTGGTCTCGGCCTGCGCCGGTCGCCGTTGCTGCGTGGCCTGGCCGTCGTCGCTGCCGTATGCGTCGGAGAAGGTCCTGGCGGTCTCCTTCGCACGCTCGCGCAGGGTGCTGAGCAGCTTGCCCGCGCTGGACGCTGCCTTCTCCACCTTCGGGCCGGCCGCCTCGACCGCTTTGGCCACCTTCGGGCCGGCCGCGGCGGTGGCCCGGGCCACGGTGTCGCGGGGGCTCGGCCGCGCACGGCTATCGTCGGGTTGCCGCTGCTGCTTGACCATCAGACCACCCTAGTGGGGCTGTCCCACCGCCGGCCGGTTCAGGGGGCGGCCGGTTCAGGGGGCGAGCATGTCCGGGGTGACAGCCGATTCGGTGTCCGGGACGCCGAGATCGGCAGCGCGCTTGTCCGCCATGGCGAGCAACCTGCGGATCCGCCCGGCTACCGCGTCCTTGGTCATCACCGGATCGGACAGCGCGCCCAGTTCCTCCAGCGAGGCCTGTTTGTGCTCCAGGCGCAACCGGCCGGCCTGCAGCAGATGATCGGGCGCGTCGTCGGCGAGCACTTCCAGCGCTCGCTGCACCCGCGCGCCGGCAGCGACGGCGGCGCGGGCCGACCTACGCAGGTTGGCATCGTCGAAGTTCGCGAGCCGGTTGGCGGTGGCTCGCACCTCACGGCGCATCCGCCGTTCCTCCCACGCCAGCACCGACTCGTGCGCACCGATGCGCGTGAGCAGCGCTCCGATCGCGTCGCCGTCACGCACGATCACCCGGTCGCCGCCCCGCACCTCGCGGGCCTTGGACGCCACGCCCAACCGCCGGCCGACGCCGACGAGCGCGAGCGCTGCCTCGGCGGAGGGACAGGTGATCTCGAGAGAGCACGCGCGGCCCGGCTCGGTCAGCGAGCCGTGCGCGAGAAAGGCGCCCCGCCAGGCGGCTTCGGCGTCGGCGACGCCGCCGGCCACGACATGGTGCGGCAGGCCCTTGACCGGCCGCCCACGCAGATCGACCAGGCCGGCCTGCCGTGCGAGGCGCTCGCCGTCCTTCGCCACCCGGACCAGGTACCGGCTGCCCTTGCGCAGTCCGCCCCCCGCGACGATCTGCACCTCCGAGCCGTGCCCGAAGATGTCGGCGATCTCCTTGCGCAGCCGGCGCGCGACCGACCCGGTGTCCAGCTCGGCCTCGATGACGATGTGGCCGCCGACCAGGTGCAGGGCCCCGGCGAAGCGCAGCATCGTCGCGAGCTCGGCCTTGCGCGCCGAGGTGCGGCTCACCGGCACGCGGCTCAACTCGTCCTTGACCGCAGCCGTCATCGCCATGCCAACAAACCTCCCATGGCTTCGTCGTCGAGCACGCCGCGGATCGCGTCACTCAGGCGCGCAGTGTCGTGGCGTTCCGCGCTGTCGTCTGCCGCGAGCCTAGACACTACGAGACGCGCGCCGATCCCGCGCGTGTATCGACGCAGCTGTTCGGGGTCGAGCACCGAATCGGTGTCGGCGAGCACGGTGTGGATCGGCAACCCGCCGCATGGTCGGGCATGGGTCTCGAGCAACTCCAGCAGCTGGTGCGGCTCGTAGTCGTCGGTCTCCCCCGCCTGCGGTACGAGGTTCAACACCACGACGATCTTGGCAGTGGTAACGGCGAGTGCCGTGCCGAGCTCGCGCAGCAGCAGGTGCGGGATGACGCTGGTGAACCACGAGCCAGGCCCGAGGAGCACCAGGTCGGCCTCGCGCACGGCGTCGACCGCCTCCGCGCTCGCCGGCGCACCGTTGGGCAGCAGCCGCACCGACAGCACCCGTCCCGGCGTCGCGGCGATCGAGGACTGGCCGCGGATGCGCCGGGTGCGGGCCGGCTGGTCCGGGTCGAAGCGGTCGGCCTCGCCGACGAGGTCGAGCGGTGCCGGGCTCATCGGCAGCACGCGCCCGACGGCGCCGACGAGTTCCCCGAGCCGGGCGAGGGCCGTCTTCGGGTCGGCTTCGCGTTCGAGCAACGCGGTGAGCATCAGGTTGCCGACCGGGTGTCCAGCGAGCACGCCCGTCCCGCCCAGCCGGTGTTGCAGCAACTCAGCCCAGGCACGATGCTCGGTCTCCTTCCCGGCGAGCGCGGCCAGCGCCATGCGTAGGTCGCCAGGGGGAAGCACGTTGAGTTCGCGGCGGATGCGCCCCGATGAGCCGCCGTCGTCGGCGACGGTCACCACCGCGGTGACGTCGTCGGTGATCGTCCGCAGCGCCGTCAGCGCGGCGTGCAGGCCGTGACCGCCGCCGAGCGCGGCGACACGCAACGGGCGGCGGCTACTCACGACCGAGGTCCCGGTGGATGACGGTCGCCTGCACGCCCATATCGCTGAGCCGGTCCGCGAGCTGCTGCGACATGGCAACCGAGCGGTGCTTGCCGCCGGTACAGCCGACGGCGAGGGTCAGGTAGCGCTTGCGCTCGCGACGGTAGCCGGCACCGATGATGCGCAGGATGTCGGTGTAGCGGTCGAGAAACTCGCCCGCTCCCTCCTGGCTGAGTACGTAGTCGCGGACCTCCTCGTCGCGCCCGGTCAGTTCCCGCAGCTGCGGAATCCAGTGCGGGTTCGGCAGGAACCGGACGTCGACCACCAGGTCGGCGTCGACGGGCAGCCCGTACTTGTACCCGAACGAGACCACGGTGGCGCGCAACTCGGTACGTGGCGCGACGCCGTCGCTGGCGAACGACGATTCGATGGCGCCGCGCAACTGGTGCACCGAGCGGTCGCTTGTGTCGATCACGAGGTCGGCTTCGTCGCGCAGGCCGGCCAGCAGCCTGCGCTCGGCTGTGATCCCGTCGACCAGCCGTCCCGCACCCTGCATCGGGTGCTCGCGCCGGACGTTCTCGAACCGGCGCACGAGTACGTCGTCGCGCGCTTCGAGGAACAGCACCCGGGGACGCATCTGCCGGTCGGCGAGATCGCGGATCACGCCGCGTAGATCCTTGGAGAAGCCGCGGCTGCGCACGTCCATCACCACCGCGAGCCGGGTAACCGCGCCCTGGCTGCGGCTACCGAGGTCGACGAGCGTGCCGATGAGCTCGGGCGGCAGGTTGTCGACGACGAAGAAGCCCAGATCCTCGAAGCACTTCGCCGCGGCGCTGCGGCCGGCCCCGGAAAGTCCGGTGATGATCACCGTTTCGAGCGCGCCCTGCGGCTGGTCGGTCTGCTCGCTCATGTGCGATCGAGCACCTCTCCGGTGGTGACGTTGACGGCTGGGACAGCGTCGGTGGGCACGGCCAGTGCGGCCACGATCGACTCGGCGGTGCGCCGGCCGATGCCCGGCACCTCGACGATGTCCTCGACGCTGGCCGCTCGCAACCGCTTGATCGAGCCGAAGCGGCGCAGCAGGGCCTTGCGACGCGTCTCCCCCAGGCCGGGCACGTCGTCCAGCGCGGAGGCGGTCATCGCCTTCGAGCGTTTCTGCCGGTGGAAGGTGATGGCGAAGCGGTGCGCTTCGTCGCGCACCCGCTGCAGCAGGTAGAGCCCCTCCGACGTGCGCGGCAAGATCACCGGGTACTGCTGTGCGGGCAGCCACACCTCCTCCAGCCGCTTGGCCAGGCCGACGAGCGCGACGTCGTCGATGCCGAGCTCGTCGAGCACCGCCCTGGCCGCGGCCACCTGCGGCGCGCCGCCGTCGACGACCAGCAGATTCGGCGCGTAGGAGAACTTGCGCGGCCGCCCGGTGGTGGGATCGATCCCCGGCCTGGGCGCCTCGACCGCTTCGGCGCCGGGGTCACTGTCGGCATCCGCGCCTGCCTCGACCTGCTCGTCGAGGTAGCGCGCGAAGCGGCGGCGCACGACCTCGGCAATCCAGTCGGTGTCACCGGTACCGGTGCGCATCGCGAAGCGGCGGTAGTCGCTCTTGCGCGCCAACCCGTCCTCGAACACCACCATGCTGGCGACGACGTTGGTGCCCTGGACGTGGCTGATGTCGAAGCACTCGATGCGCAGCGGCGCGGTCGACAGGTCGAGCACGTCCTGCAACTCGCCGAGCGCGCGCGAGCGGGCGGTGAGGTCGGAGGCCCGCTTGAGCTTGTGCTGCATCAGCGACTGGTTGGCGTTGCGCGCCACCGTCTCGGCCAGCGCCCGCTTGTCGCCACGTTGCGGCACCCGCAACTGCACCCGCGAGCCGCGGCGCTCGGTCAGCCACTCCTCGAGCACGGCAGTGTCAACGGGCAGGACCGGCACGAGCACCTCGCGCGGAATGTCGGACCCGTCGTCGGTGAACAGCCCGTAGAACTGCGTCACGAACTGCTCCACGAGATCGCCGGTCACCATCTCGTCGAGCCGATCGACCACCCAACCGCGCTGGCCGCGTACCCGCCCCCCGCGCACGTGGAACACCTGGACGGCCGCCTCGAGCTCGTCCTCGGCGAACGCGACGACGTCGGCGTCGGTGCCGTCGCCGAACACGACGGCCTGCTTCTCCATCGCCCGCTGCAGCGCGCCGAGGTCGTCACGGAGCCGGGCCGCGAGCTCGAACTCGAGGCTTGCACTGGCCACCGTCATCTGCTTCTCGAGGCGGCGCATCATCGAATCGGTCTTGCCGGCCATGAAATCGCAGAAGTCCTCGACGATCTGCCGGTGCTCGTCGGCGCTGACCCTGCCGACGCACGGCGCGCTGCACTTATCGATGTAGCCGAGCAGGCACGGCCGCCCGACCTGCCCCGCGCGCTTGAACACCCCGGCCGAGCAGGTGCGGGCCGGAAATACCCGCAGCAGCAGGTCGAGGGTCTCGCGGATCGCCCAGGCGTGCGAGTACGGGCCGAAGTAGCGCACACCCTTGCGCTTGGGGCCACGCATCACCTGCAGGCGTGGGTATTCCTCGTACAGCGTGACGGCCAGCGACGGGTAGGACTTGTCGTCGCGATAGCGCACGTTGAAGCGCGGGTCGAACTCCTTGATCCAGGTGTATTCGAGCTGCAGGGCCTCGACCTCGGTGCGGACCACGGTCCACTCGACCGACGCCGCCGACGTGACCATCTGCCGGGTGCGCTGGTGCAACCCGGCGACGTCGGCGAAGTACGAGTTCAGCCTTTGCCGCAAGCTCTTCGCCTTGCCGACATAGATGACCCGGCCGCGCTCGTCCCGGAACCTGTAGACGCCCGGTTCCAGCGGGATCGTGCCCGGCGCCGGGCGATATGTCGACGGGTCGGGCACCCTTCGAGGTTAGTCGGCCTGCTGTGCCGTGTACGCGTCGATCTCGCCGATCAGCATCGCCTTGCCCGGCCCGTCCAGGAACGACGCGCGCACTGCCGCGCGGGACAGCTCCGCGACGCCCGCGGCGTCGAGGTCCAGCAGCTGCGCGGCCACGGCGTACTCGCGGTTGAGCGTCGTGGAGAACATCGGCGGGTCGTCGGAGTTGATCGACACGGGTACTCCGGCGCCGACCAGCGCCGGCAGCGGGTGCTCGGCAAGGGAGGCGACCGACCGGGTGCACACGTTCGACGTCGGGCACACCTCGAGCGGGATCTGCGCGTCATGCAGGTGCTCGAGCAGCCGCGGATCGTCCGCGGCGGCGATGCCGTGCCCGATGCGTTCGGCGCCGAGGTGGGTCAGCGCGTCCCAGATCGTTTCCGGGCCGGTGGACTCGCCGGCGTGCGGGACGCTGTGCAGGCCCTCCGCGATCGCAGCACGGAAGTGCGGCGCGAACTGCTCGCGCGGCACACCTGCCTCGGGGCCGCCGAGTCCGAAACTGACCAACCCGTCCGGACGCTGCCGCACCGCGACGTCCAGGGTGACGTCCGCCGACGGCAGGCCCGCCTCGCCCGGGATGTCGAAGCACCAGGCGAGAGTGACACCGTGATCTTCGCTGGCACGCCGGCGCGCGTCCTCGATGGCCTCGCAGAACGCCTCGGCCGGGATCCCCCGCACCACTGAGGAGTACGGCGTCACTGTCAGCTCGGCGTAGCGGACCTGCTGGGCGGCGAGCTCGCGGGCGACCTCGTAGGTCAGCATCCAGACGTCCTCGGCGTCGCGGATCAGGTCGACGACGGACAGGTAGGTGGTCACGAAGTGCGCGAAGTCGGTGAACGTGAAGTATTCGGCCAGCAGCTGCTCGTCGGCGGGCACCGGCGTGCTGCCCTCGTGGCGCGCGGCCAGCTCGGCGACGATGCGCGGCGACGCCGAGCCGACATGGTGTACGTGCAGCTCGGCCTTCGGCAGGCCGGCGATGAAGGCAGCGAGGTCAGTCACCCCGCGATTCTGACACGACCATGTCAGAACCGAGCTGGTCCGGTGACCCTGCCCGCTGTCATCAGCGACGAGTACGACTCAGGTTCAACGCGCCGAATTACGCCGAATGACGGGACGCGCGCTGCTTGCCCACAACCGCCGTCGGCGAACTCTTCGCCGCCGGCCGTTTCGCCGCTGCCGCCGTCTTGCGGGCGGCCCGGGTCTTCGCCGACGGGCGGGCGGCGCGCCTGGACAGCAGCGGGCCGAGGTATTCGCCGGTGTACGAGCCGGGCATCGCCGCGATCTCCTCGGGCGTCCCGGTCGCGACGACCATCCCGCCGCCGGAGCCGCCTTCCGGGCCCATGTCGACGATCCAGTCCGCGGTCTTGATGACGTCAAGGTTGTGCTCGATGACGATCACCGAATTGCCCCTGTCGACGAGCGAGTGCAGCACGCCGAGCAGCTTCGACACGTCCTCGAAATGCAGGCCAGTGGTCGGCTCGTCGAGTACGTACATCGTGCGACCGGTGGATCGTTTCTGCAGTTCCGAGGCGAGCTTCACGCGCTGCGCCTCACCGCCGGACAACGTCGGTGCCGGCTGACCCAGCCGCACGTAACCGAGCCCGACGTCGACGAGCGTGTCCAGGTGCCGGGCGATCCGCGAGATCGGCTTGAAGAACTCGGCCGCCTCGTCGATGGGCATCTCGAGGACCTCGCTGATGGTCTTGCCCTTGTAGTGCACGTCGAGGGTCTCGCGGTTGTACCGGGCGCCCTTGCAGACCTCGCACGGCACATAGACGTCGGGCAGAAAGTTCATCTCGATCTTGATGGTGCCGTCGCCCGCACAGTTCTCGCAGCGCCCGCCCTTGACGTTGAACGAGAACCGCCCCTGCTGGTACCCGCGGACCTTGGCCTCGGTGGTCTCGCTGAACAGCTTGCGGACATGATCGAACACACCGGTGTACGTGGCCGGATTCGAGCGTGGGGTGCGCCCGATCGGCGACTGGTCGACGCCGACCACCTTGTCGAGCTGCTCGACGCCGCGGATGCGCGTGTGCCGGCCCGGCGGCATCTTCGCACCGTTGATCCGGTTGGCCAGCGACGTGTACAGGATGTCGTTGACCAGGCTCGACTTGCCCGAGCCGCTGACGCCGGTGACCGCGACGAAGCAGCCGAGTGGGAACGCGACGCTGACGTCGCGCAGGTTGTGCTCGCGGGCGCCCTCGACGATCAGCTCGCGAGCGCGCTGCGGCGGACGGCGCATCGCCGGAACCGCGATCTCGCGCCGCCCGGACAGGTACGCGCCGGTGATCGAGTCCGGTGACGCGTACAGCTCGTCGACCGTGCCGCTGACCACGATGTGGCCGCCCTGCTCACCCGCGCGCGGGCCGATGTCGACGACCCAGTCGGCGGTGCGGATGGTGTCCTCGTCATGCTCGACGACGATCAGCGTGTTGCCGAGGCGCTTGAGCCGCTGCAGGGTCTCGATGAGACGGTGGTTGTCGCGCTGGTGCAACCCGATCGACGGTTCGTCCAGCACGTAGAGCACGCCCACGAGCCCGGAACCGATCTGTGTGGCCAGCCGGATGCGCTGCGCCTCGCCACCGGCGAGCGTCGCGGCGGCCCGGTCGAGGGACAGGTAGTGCAGCCCGACGTCGACCAGGAAACCCAGGCGCGCGTTGATCTCCTTCAACACCCGCTCGCCGATCAGGCTGTCGCGCTGCGACAACGCCAGCCCGAGCAGCCATTGCGCGGCGTCACCGATGGACAGCCCGGCGACTTCAGCGATCGAACGGCCCTCGATGGTGACGCACAGGATCTCGGGCTTCAGACGCGTGCCCTGGCAGGACGGACACGGCACCTCGCGCATGAAGCCTTCGAACTTCTCGCGGGACCAGTCGCTCTCGGTTTCGGTGTAGCGGCGCTCGATCCACGCCAGCACACCCTCGTAGTTGGCGTAGTACGAGCGGTCGCGGCCGTACCGATTGCGGTAGCTGACGTGTACCTGGTCGCCGGTGCCGTGCAGCACCGCCTTCTGCGCGCGGGCCGGCAGGCGTTCCCACGGGGTGTCGATGTCGAAGCCGACCGTGTCTGCTACCCCCTGCAGCAACCGTAGGAAGTATTCGCTGGTCTGCCCGCTGGCCCAGGGCGCAATGGCGCCGTCGGCGAGGCTCGCTTCCGGGTCGGGGACGACGAGCTCCGGGTCGACCTCCTTGCGGGTGCCGAGGCCGGCGCATTCCTGGCATGCGCCGAACGGCGAGTTGAACGAGAACGAGCGCGGCTCGAGCTCGTCGATCGCGAGCGGGTGGTCGTTCGGGCAGGCCAGCCGCTCGGAGTAGCGGCGTTCGCGGTGCGTGTCGTCTTCGGGCAGGTCGACGAAGTCGAGGATCAGCACCCCACCGGCAAGGCCGAGCGCGGTCTCGACGGAGTCGGTGATGCGCTGCTTGCTCGACGGCTTCACCGACAGCCGGTCGACGACCGCCTCGATGGTGTGCTTCTCCTGCTTCTTCAGCTTCGGCGGATCGGTGAGCGGGTGCACGATGCCGTCGATGCGCACGCGGGCGAAGCCCTTGACCTGCAGATCGGCGAGCATGTCGACGTATTCACCCTTGCGCTCGCGGATGACCGGGGCGAGCACCTGGAAGCGGGTGCCCTCCGGCATCTCCAGGACTCGGTCGACGATCTGCTGTGGCGTCTGCTTCGCGATCGGTTCACCGCAGATGGGGCAGTGCGGGCGGCCGATGCGCGCCCACAGCAGGCGGAGGTAGTCGTAGACCTCGGTGATCGTGCCCACCGTGGAGCGTGGGTTCTTCGACGTCGACTTCTGGTCGATCGAGACGGCCGGGGACAGGCCCTCGATGAAGTCGACGTCGGGTTTGTCCATCTGGCCCAGGAACTGCCGGGCATAGGCCGACAACGATTCGACATAGCGGCGCTGCCCCTCGGCGAAGATCGTGTCGAAGGCGAGGCTCGACTTGCCCGAGCCGGACAGCCCGGTGAACACGATCATCGCGTCCCGGGGCAGGTCCAGGTTGACGTCCTTGAGGTTGTGCTCGCGGGCGCCTCGGATGACCAGTCGATCGTTTAGCCGGTCGTTCACACAGATTCCATGATGCAGCGGGGGGCCTCTCGCGGTCGGCGGGTCCGTTGCCAGACTAATGACCGGTACCGACAACGACGCGCCACCTGCAGGCATTCCGACGCGCATCCGTCACAACGAGCGCAGGTGCCGCTTCAGGGCCGGGATCGCGGCCGGCGCCATGGACAGCTCACCGACCCCAAACCGCACGAAACGCTCGGCGAATTCAGGGACAGCGGCCAGTTCACCGCAGACCGCAATGTCCGCCCGTCCCCGCGCGCGGTCGCAGGCCTGCTCGATCAGCCGCCAGATGGCGGTGGCCCGCGGCTCCAGCAGGCCCGCGACGCCGGGTTCGGTGCGATCCGCGGCCATCGTGTAGGAGACCAGGTCGTTCGTGCCGATGGAGACGAAGTCCACGACGTCCGCGATCTCGTCCGCGGCCAGCGCGGCCGCCGGCACCTCGATCATGACGCCGACCGCGTCGGGTGCGGTGTGCGCCAAGCCGTCGGCAACCAGCGACGCGACTGCGTCGTCCACGGCACCTCGGAATGCCTTCGCCTCGCTCGCGAGCGACACCATCGGGGCCAACACCGCAACCCGGCGCCCCTCCGCCGCCCGGCAGATCGCGCGCAGCTGCGTTTTCAGCACCGCGGGTTCAGTCAGCAGCCAGCGCAGGCCCCGAACGCCGAGGAAGCCGTTGCGCCGCGGATCGAGCCGCAGCGCGCGCACCGGCTTGTCGCCGCCCGCGTCGAGCACCCGCACCACCACGGGCCGGTCGCCGAGGACGTCGAGAATGGCCGCGAGGTCCTGCAGTTGCTCGTCCTCGGACGGCAGCGACGCACGGTCGAGGACGAGCAGTTCGGTGCGCAGCAGCCCGACCGCATCGGCGCCGTTCTCGACCGCAGCGCGCGCCTCGGCCAGCGAACCGATGTTCGCGGCGACCACGATTAGGTGCCCGGCGACCTGCACCGGCGACGCTGCGTCGGCCAGCGCTTCCGCGCGGGCCGTGCGTTCGGCCTCGATCGCGGCCCTGCGTTGCGCAACGTCCGGCGGATCGACGTCCACCGTGCCGGCAGTGCCGTCGAGCGCAACCTGCGTGCCGGCGGGGACCTCTGCCAGCAGCTCGCCGGCCCGCAGCACCATCGGCAAGCCCAATCCGCGGGCGACGATGACGGCGTGCGCGGTCGGCGAACCGCCGGACAACACCACCGCGGCTCCCCCGCGCTGCGCGAAGTCACCCAGCTCGCCGGGGCCGATCTCATCCGCAGCCAGTACGCGGCCGTCGACGTCGGCGGGGATCCGTTCCACTACGACGCCGAGCTCACGCAGCACCGTGGTGCCGGCGTCACGGGCGTCGGCGGCGCGCGCCGCGACCATCTCGTCCGCCGCACCCGCGAGCTCGTCCGCCGAGGCGGTGACCGCATCCCACCATGCGTTGGCGGCCGGGCGACCGCGGGCGACGGCGTCGGCTGCCGCCGCGCGCAGCGTCGGGTCGTCCAGCATCGCGGCATGCACCCGCGCGAGCACGTCGCCTTCTCGTAGCTCATCCGCGGCGCGCCCGATCGCGTCGCGCAGCCTGACGTTCTCGGCGTCCGCGTCGACCGGCTGCGCCCCGTCCGGTTCGGGAATATGGACCGCACCGGCGTGCACCAGCGGACCGAGGGCTCGGCCAGGCGCGCCCGGCACGGGACCGTCGGTCGTCGGGCTCGCGGGCGTCGGCCCGTCGTCGTCGTCGCTCTCGTCGAAACCCGACCCGACGAGTTCGGCGGCACGGTCTGCGGCGACGGCCGCCTGGTCCCCGGTGGCGGTGATCGTGACGGTCTGGCCGCCGCGCAGCGCCAGCCGGACGACGTCGAGCACGCTACGGACGTCGGCGGCCGTTCCACCGGCCGGCCCGACGCAGACGCGCGCCGCATACCCGGCGAGCGCCTTCGTGAGTTCGGCGGCCGGGCGGGCGTGCAGGCCCAGCGGGTTGCGCAGCACTGCTTCGCGGGTGACCGCGTCGTCGTCCGGCGCGTCGTCGGGCGCATCGACGTCCGCAGCCCGGTGTTCGCCCACCGCCGAGCGTGCGGCCTCGGCGATCCGGGCTCGCGGGGCGCCCCCCTGCGCTGCGACGGCAGCAGCGATCGCGCCCTCGACGAGCGGCGCGTCCACCACGTCCACCCGCGCGGCCTCGTCCTCGTCCAAGAACTCGACCGCGGTCTCGGTACTGAGCAGGGCGCTGCCCAGGTCGTACAGCACCACCACACCGCCGGCCGGCGGTTGCGCGAGCGCGGCCGCGATCCGGTCGAATGACGTGCCGAGAGCGCCGTCGTCGTCGCCGCCGGCTGCTACGAGCTCGACGTCCGGCGCCATCTGCCCGGCGAGGTCGACGACGCCACGGGCGAGGTCGGCCGAGTGGGACACGACGACGATGCGGACGGCGTCGCTCATCGGCCGGTCCGACCGTCAGCCGACCGCGGCGCTCGCCAGCGCGCGCAGCAACAGGGCCGACGATTGCGCGCCCGGGTCGCGATGTCCCGCGCTGCGCTCGCCCAGGTAACTGGCGCGGCCCTTGCGCGCGACGAGCGGTTCGGTGTCCGCGGCGCCCCGTTCCGCGGCTGCCGCCGCGGCGTCGAGTACCTCGGCGGGCGAGCCGTGCGCGCCGCCCGCCGCATCGACCGCGGGCGTCAATGCGTCCACCATCGTCTTGTCGCCGGGCTCGGCCTTGCCCCGGTGGACGACGCCGTCGCGCGCTGCGGCGAGCGCCGCCGCGACGGCTGCGCCGTCGAGTTCGGCGGCGTCACCGACCGCGGTTGCCGCGCGCAGGAAGGCCGTACCGAACAGCGGCCCGGATGCGCCGCCCACCTTGGAGATGAGCGTGGTTGCCACCAGCTTCAGCACCGCGCCGGGAGTCTCCGACACCGCGTCGTCGAGCTTGGCCACGACAGCGCGGAAGCCCTTGTTCAGGTTTTCGCCGTGGTCGCCGTCGCCGATCGCCCGGTCGAGCGTGCTCAGCTCGGCATGCTGCTGCTCGATCGTCGCGGCCGCAGCGCGGACCGCCCGCTCGACCCCGCCCGCGTCGCATCCCGCCATCAGCTGCCCCACCGCAACGCCGCAGTGTGCACGGGCGCGTCCCACAACTGCTCGAACTCCTCGTCGAGCTTGAGCAGGGTGATCGAAATGCCCTGCATCTCGAGGCTGGTGATGTAGTTGCCGACCAGCGACCGGGCGACCTCGATATCCTGCTCGGCGAGCTGTTCGCGGGCCGCCCCGTACGCGAGGTACAGCTCCACCAGCGGGGTGCCGCCCATGCCGTTGACGAACAGCAGCACTCGATCGCCGCTGCGGTAGGGCAGGTCCGCCACGATCGTGTCCAGCAGCGTGGCGACGATCTGGTGCGCCGGCTGCAGCGGCACCCGCTCGCGGCCCGGCTCGCCGTGGATGCCGATGCCGATCTCCATCTCGTCCTCGCCGAGCTCGAAGCTGGGCTGGCCGGAGTGCGGCACAGTGCAGGGCGTGAGCGCCATGCCCATCGACCGGACGTTCGCGATCACCCGCTCGGCGAGCGCCGTGACACCGGCGAGGTCGTCGCCGCGCGCGGCGCCCGCACCGGCGATCTTCTCCAGCAACACGGTACCGCCGACCCCACGCCGTCCTGCCGTATAGGTCGAGTCCTTGACGGCGACGTCGTCGTCGATCACCACGCTGCTCACCTCGATGTCCTCGGCGGCGGCAAGCTCCGCGGCGGTCTCGAAGTTGAGGACGTCGCCGGTGTAGTTCTTGACAATGTGCAGCACGCCGGCACCGCTGCTCGCGGCCTGAGTGGCTGCCAGCACCGCGTCCGGCGTAGGCGAGGTGAACATGGCGCCCGGGACGGCAGCGTCGAGCATTCCGGCGCCGACGAACCCGCCGTGCAGTGGTTCGTGGCCGGAGCCGCCACCGGAGACGATTGCGACGTGGCCGGCGACCGGCGCGTCGGCGCGCACTACGTACTCAGGGTCGTATTCCACCCGAACGAGGTCGGCGTGCGCTGCGGCAAATCCGCGCAGGGACTCGACTACGACGTCGCCCGGATTGTTGATGATCTTCTTCACGGCATGCTCCCCTTCGTCGAGGTGCACCGGCGCACCTCTCGACGCATGCCTACTCGCGCTTGCCGCGTGCTGCCAAGGTCGCGCGTCCGACAATCTCGAACGGTGGGCAGGATGAGGGCATGCCTCCCGCAATCGCGACGAACACCCAGGTGACCCAGGCCGACTTGCTGGATTTCGTGCGTCCCCGGCACCGGATGATCCTGCTGAGCCGCCGCCGCGACGAGTCGGCGCAGCTCTCGCCCGTCACCGCGGGCGTGGACGAGGGCGGGCGCATCGTCATCTCCACCTACCCTGAGCGGGCGAAGGTCGCGAACCTGCGCCGCGAACCGACGTGTTCGGTGGTGGTGCTCTCGGACGAGTGGAACGGGGCGTGGGTGCAGGTGGACGGCACCGCCGAGGTGCTCGACCTGCCCGATGCGCTGGACCCGCTGGTCGAGTACTTCCGCAGTATCAGCGGCGAGCACTCGGACTGGGACGAGTACCGGCAGGCGATGCGCGAGCAGGGCAAATGCCTGATCCGGATCACGCCCACTCGCTGGGGGCCGATCGCCACCGGCGGCTTCCCTCCTCGCCTGGCGGAGGACTGATCGATCCGCACTGCAGCACGTGGGGGCGGGTGCGAGTGCGGATTGATCACGCGGGTGGGTGCGAGGATCAGGTGAGCTGCCAGTCGACCGGCCCGGCGCCCTGCTCGGCCAGCAGCGCGTTCGCCCGGCTGAACGGCTTCGAGCCGAAGAAACCGTTGCTAGCGGACAACGGGCTCGGGTGCGCCGACCTGACCACCGGTGCGGGATCGAGCATCGCCTGCAGCGTCTGGGCGTCCCGTCCCCAGAGGATCGCAACCAGGGGCGTGTCCCGGGCGACGAGGGCGCGGATCGCCTGGTCGGTCACCGATTCCCAGCCCTTGCCCCGGTGCGACGCGGACGCGCCCGGCGCGACGGTGAGGCAGCGGTTGAGCAGCAACACGCCGTGCTGCGACCACGACGTGAGGTCACCGTGTTCGGGCGTCGGCACGCCGAGATCGTCGCGCAGCTCCTTGTAGATGTTGGCGAGGCTGCGCGGGATAGGTCGCACGTGCCGCTCGACCGCGAACGACAGCCCGATCGGGTGCCCTGGCGTGGGGTACGGGTCCTGGCCGACGATCAACACCCGCACGTCGGCGAAGGGCTGGGTGAAGGCCCGCAACACGTGCTCCCCCGCCGGCAGGTAGCGCCGCCCGGCGGCGACCTCCGTGCGCAGGAAGTCGCCCATCGCAGCGATCTGGCCGGCCACCGGGGCGAGCGCCGCCGCCCATCCCGCCTCGACGATCTCGCTCAGCGGACGTGCGGTCACGGACGCCACAGCTCGATCGGCGCCACGCCGGGCGGCGCGAAGCCCAGTATCTGGCCGTAGAAGGACAACTCGGCCTCGGTGGCGTCCACGATCGTGTCCACCTTGCGGAAGCCATGCGACTCACCCTCGTACGTGCGGTACGCGTGCGGCAGGCCCTTCGCCACCATCGCGTCGCGGAACCGCTCGGCCTGCGACGGGGGCACCACCGGGTCGTCCAGGCCTTGCAGCAGCAGCACCGGGCAGGACAGGCCGTCGACGTTGTTCACCGGCGCACGGGCGTCGTAGAGCTCGCGCGCGGCGGGCAGCGGGCCGATCAGCCCGTCCAGATAGCGCGATTCGAAGTCGTGGGTCTCCTCGACGAACTTCACCAACTCCGCGACGCCGAAATACGACACCCCGCACGCGAAGACGTCGCTGCCGGTCAACGCGCTGAGCACCGTCCACCCGCCCGCCGACCCGCCCCGGATCGCCAAGCGGTCGCGATCGGCCAGCCCGGCGTCGACGAGCCCGCGGACGGCGGCCACGGTGTCCTCGACGTCGACGACACCCCACTGGCCGCGCAGTCGTTGCCGGTACTC